>JGI24159J19872_10006114_pt1 | contig 15637 bp, 10 predicted proteins | sample Ectturendosymbi4_FD_19872 | JGI IMG/M metagenome (IMG submission 19872) | reverse complement strand
CGCTGCGGTGGGAGTAAGCAAGCTGTGTTGAGAGAAAAGCTAGCGCACAAAGCGGAAGACAACATCGGATTGAGTCAAACAACACGAAGCATCGTAAGAATTATTTCACATAGGGGAGGATCATGTTCTGAATGTTGATTTGCGCGTCACTTAGGTGATACCATTTATTTTCACAGATATCCAGAGAGTGACAACTTGGTTGTTCGACAAAAGTAACGGTGCATGCTTCGTGCAGAGGTGGCTTGCTTGAAACGAAGTGCTAGTATCTTTAATAAAACGAAAAACCGTTCCAAACTTCAGTATCGATGCTCTTTGTTTGCATCGCACACAGAGCAGCGCAAAGTCACATCCGTTGAACATCCAGGGGCACAAGAGGCCAGAAACACAAACGAAGTAAAAATTTCCAGAATTCCCACGGACCACTACGCAATCGCTCCCATAGAAAAATTCCTGACTTGAAATCGAGAGAGATACGGCTCAAGCATTCTGCTTGTGCGATGCACATTTCCGTGAGAATGAGTCACTGTCTGAGAATTGGCGGCCAGGCCGAAAAAGCACTCCGCAATCAAAAGCACCAGAAGCTCCATCAAAAAAAGTCAGGCGCGACAAACGAAACACGGTGCAGGATTCTCGACGAACAGTTACAAGGCAAAAACACACTCGCGTTCCGAAGTGCAGACCTCCACGTGACGAGCAGGTTTTCTGCGAGGCACTTACTTTCCTTGGATGAAGCTGCGCACGGTCAATACATTGATCTGCTTGCTCGCTGACGTCGGCCACCGCGACTGGTCGTCGTCATCGACGGAGCTTTTGCTATTCGTCACATCTGTCATGCTGACAACGTGACCTGCCGAACACACCGCATCATTTACGGTTGGAACCGCACTGAACGTAAGGAGCTTTTGAGAAGAATTGATCACGGCATGCGCTCAACAGGTAGAGGATTGCGAATGTTAGGGTCGTAGCCAGGAACAGGAACGCAACGTGCAGTCCTGCATGTTGGCACATTTGACTTTTACCGATATTTCACTTTTTTTCTTCGACATTTTTCCCACGTAAGTATGGTGCAATTAATATTTACCGCGAAGGAACAACAACAGGGCAACTCGACTTCAATCGCACAACAGCTCAGAGGTTGTTAACTTTATTCGAGGAAGACGCAAACAGACAAAAATTGCGACCTGTCGAAGATAACTGACATCAACAGAAAGGGTTGGCACGAACAGTGAAGCTTATAAGGTGACCATCACAAACTGTGAGAGCTTCATCCACGGTAATGATGCGTGGAAGGCATGTGTTTCGTATCCCGAGGGCAGATTGAGACATGGTTGCTGTGCTGAACTAGCAATGACGCTCCGCTGCGCTTTCGAATGAAGCGTTTACGAATAAAACTCTTTTCTTGTAACAGGTTAAGCCGGTGCAAGGTCAAACGTTTTGCACCAAAACCAAAAAGCCGTACCGGCGCCCACGACGACCAGTCCAACAATTCATCAGTCCCGGGACTGTTGCGTTTATCAGAGCGGCATGAATAATTCACGTTAGCCCCGTGACCAACAGTTTGGGCAAGGCCTCCTAGCGAAACAGTGTTAGCTAGGAGGCCTTGGTGTGGGCAATCTGATCACGATCAGGCAAGCGCTATGAACACACGCACGACTGCAAAAGCAGGAGGTGGCACTTTCGACCGATGTGGCTGAAAATGGAGAAACCTGAAGCAGCCTCCCGTTGCGTTGTGACGCGTGTTTGCGTGTGGCCGAAATTGTCACGGATTAGAAAATAAGTAGACAGGGAATTGAAGTTTGGTTTTGCCAATAGCCAGGTTCGTACCAACAGGCATCGCAGCCAGTGAAGGAGTCGACAAATATGGATAAATACCGTTCATTGCACTTTCGGGTTCCAATGCTTTGTAGGTTCCGCCACTCATTGCAATCCCCGATGCTTCATCATATTTGGTGTTGTCGTTTACATCATCCGGCGCATCCTCCGATTCGTTTACGATCGATAAGTTACCTTTGAAGACAATGCATCGAATAATGTAACTTGAACTGAAACCATGGTTTGAAGGTAAAGGCGGACAGTCGGAAAATACGAACGTTTTAACTGTTTATAGCTTGAGTGCTTTTGTAGTATCGCCGAAAAGTTCCCCCTCTTCATATCGAGTGTGTCAAACGTTGTGGAGGGTAATCGCTGCGCACCAAATAGCATAATGGCAACAGGGGATTAACACCTCTTAGTTCTTGCTATTTGTGCATACGCTTCCAGGAAACCTTTTGTCAATAATAAATTGTACGCTGGGCAAAAGCGCAGGCAATGAGAAATCACGGGACCCCAGACCCTCACTAAAGGTACTGTAACTTTTTTTTACATGGAAAACACCGATGCTCCAACTAGAGCTTTGGAAGATATCGCCAGTTGAATCAACTCATTTGTGTATAAGTTCCAACAGATTGAGGTGCTTTTGTCCTCTTAATATATATCGCAGTAAGTAATACCGTCAGATTAAAAATTTTAATTTCTAGACTTCTAACTGCTATGAAGTTATGTGAGAATAATTAAAGCTCTAGGTTTTCTGTAGACGTTCGAGAAAACGTGTCAGCCGACTGGGCTGTGCTGTCGTTTTGCGATGATTCAAACTTGCATTCATCTGTATTCAAGTAACTACTCTCCACATGTGAGATAAGCAACGAATCCACCTGTAAATTTTTAAAAGGCAATCGATTTCACGAAACACTACGCATCGTCAGTCCTTGAATCTTATTCAAATAGAATGTGCAAGTTGAAGACCTTTCTACTCGGCCGAAATAGATCAGCTTAAAAGTTACGCGCAAAACAGAAACGAGTGAAGATCATTTTTGAGCAACTGACATTGATAATAGCCTGGGAATACCAACAGATCCACAAAACACATCGAAATGTAAAAGCTTCAATGCTTTCCTTGTTACGGTTAACAGTTAAAAATCATATCGGTTTTCAATCACTTTGATGGAAAGATCGCGTTTTTTTCTTGTTGGCTCAACGAAAAGCAAACTTCATTTAAGCAACACACTTGCATGCAGACACAGTCCGAGTGCTGAAGCCATGGCGCACAAAACGACACGCGCCATCTGCTCACAGTGGCCTAGAATAACTCACCTTCACGTAAGTGCTCGGATTCGAAGGCTCTGACCGTGGATTTGAGGATGGGACAGTCGGGCATTGCAAGTCGGCGGAGGTTGCAGGCGCTGATCAGGCGTTTGGCAGCGTCGTCGCCAGATTTTACCACATCGACTGCAGAAAACCAAAAGCAATTAAAAAATTCGCCTGATTCGCGTGCGATAGCATCAACACTGCGAATAACTGCGGATTGACGACTCGAAAGTGGACAAACGCATGCAGCGGCTTCCTTCACGTAGTCGCAAGCGGTTGCGGTGTGCGAAGAAGGAAACGTGCAGCCGAGCGGAGTGGGCTGCTGCAATCTCATCCGTGAGTTGGGCAGGCAAGGACCCGCAAGCAGTTGAACCGGTTTCACGTCATCATCAACTGAACACCACACGGGCAGTGCCGGGCGGCGTGCTTCCGCTCGTGCGGACGTATACAGAATGCTTGCGAATATGCGAGCACAGCAGATAAGATTCCAATTTCTAACAACAAACAAGTAACGCTGAACAAACGAGTCGTATTTTTAGACACGATCCAGTTCGCACGGAACCGACAAAGGCGGCCGGGGCGCGAAGACGCTAAAACCACCCTGCAAAGGTTTTTGCTTGGCAACACACGCAAGTTAGAGACTGCTTTCAAATGCGTTTGCATTAGACATAAGAAATTCTATGCGTTTCAAGTAAGCATAAATATTAAACGCAAGCTTTCACCGCAGAGCAAAACCTTTTTTGGAATTTCTGGGATCTTTATCCACTGCAAATGACGTTGTACAATGAAGATAATTATTCCTGGGATGAACCAGGCTTTTTGCCCTCTCGGTTCAATCATTACGCTTAATACTCAAGGGGAAAATGAGGACGTTTGAAACATGACTTCTGCTACATCAAGAAACTGGAGTAACAGAAAACCGCAGGAGCACTTAGTGGCAATAGTCACAGAAGATTGGAAAGTTTACTTTGTGTTTAGTAAGTGAGACGCATTGCAGCATTGTTGCAACAATTAAACATGAGGTACTTTGCAGCAGCGCAAGAAAACGGTGCACTGAAAACTTTAAATTGGCCAATCTGCTGTCAGGTTTACACATCCACAGCGGAACTTTCTAGCTACAGTCTAGGAATTATTAAAATAATCAGCGCGTGAATAGCAGTACTTGGCATCAGGAAAACACTGTCTCAGTGCAAAACTACGGCACAGCTCAGTGAAATCCATCACAATGCACCAAACTGGTGCTGGCGACAAAGCGTTGCGTCATAACGCCTCCATATGCTTTTGACGGTAGCAGAGCAAACAAATCAAGGTTCGCTCATCGATGTAAAAGCCCCGTCTGGCTTGTTGATCGATCGATTTATAGTTGAAGCTCAACGATGAGGGGTTCTGTGAAACCTGACGGCAGGAAACTGGCTACGAATTTGAATACTTGAACTTAGNTTTNGGGTTCATGATTGCANGCAGCAAATGTAACAAAGAACGCGACTTTCGAACCTTGCGTTTGTTCAACGAGGAAGCACTGATTCTTGTCGCAATTATCCTGAACGGCATCCGTTTTCGTTATAACAGCGTTTATTTTTTTAATTCCATTCGCGTCCACGCCAGGCGAATCAGCATAGCAACAAGTTGCGCAAACGAAGCACACTAACGACCACACGAATTCGAGTTTACTAAACGCAGTGCTTCGGTTCGCAGCACAAGTAAAACTGGACATCCGCTCGAAGTTTCAGCAAACGTTTTACATTTAGGTTAAATGATCAAACTTGGGTTTCATTATCATGCAAAATCTGTTTACCCGCTGTGTACACACAATCTACTGTTTTGGTATCAGACATTACCAGGGTTCCTACGCAATTTTGAATATAAATTCCCAGACTTACTTTTCTGAATGACACACCGAAGTCGAATATAAGCAGTATAATAGTTGACTCGATGAAAGTAAAAGTATAAACCTTATCAATAATATCAGAATGAAATATTACCAGACTGCATGTCGAAAGATCAAGTCTAGAAAATTATTTCCTTTTTCATACTAACAGCCCAAAATTTTTTTCCAGACTTTTCCAGACTGGAAAATGACCAAACTTCTTTCCATACTTTAAGACTCCGTAGGAACCCTGCATCACGTAGATGGCAGGCTAGCAAAATGATGCCGTAAACCACGCAAGTAGCCACCCAGGCCTTGCTAAAAACACCAAAGCTGGATCGAAGTCCAGCTTCGACGGTGTTGTTTCACAGTAAACGGCTGGGTGTGCATTTTGCACAAATGCATTCAAGAAGTAAGATAAAGAGACAGTATTGTTTAATTTCATCTCGGGGATCTGACAGTGGTTGATGCAAAGTCAGGTTTTGAAAAGATGCACAGTGGGAGGATAGTTTGGTCCTGTCTCGGCAAGTCTAATCCAAGGCCCACTTATCGTTTTTCGAGACTTGTCCAATGGCTGGCCCGCACATGGAAACTACAGAAGATGAGCAAAACAACAGCCGAAATCAATATTAACATGCGTATGTTGGGTTTTTGTGCCAGTGGGTCCATGGTATGGAAATGCAAATGCCTGAAAATGACAGTTCAAACAACACTGCCCTAGGCGTTTTCTAAGGAGGCACGGACACTGAGATACATGGTAAAGCGCTCTACAATATTTGACTTCTTTGTTGTCTAAGCGTTTTTGTGATGCATGCACAGGCTGCAGGTGGTGTCTGCTTTGTTGGCCAACAGCAACCACAGCGTTTGCTATATTGTTCGAATGCGATATGCATGTTCAATTGCTAAAATAACAAAGACACTGCTGCCGATGAAACACGCCTACCTACGCAGCAGGTTTGTTGACCTCCGGTTTGACCTACCCCAACTGACAACGAAATTAATCACTCACGTATGAAATCTGCCGGGTTGTATTGTGAGGCGTCGCAGCTGTAGCCGAGGAGAGCGAAGTCGTTGAGTACATCTCGTGGCGCACCGTAGTAGGCGACCCGGCCGCCGCTCAGTAATAGGACCGTATCGAATGTGAAAAACATCTGGGAACAAACAGAGGAGGTCACGCACAGTGCAAATTCAAAACGAATGCAGCGCCTGACATGACTTTGCGGCAAAGCCACAAAACCTAGGAAATGAGCTTTGTGTGGACGAGGTCCACTTTTCAAAAAAGTCATAGCTGCCAAGAGCTGATCTACACAACACAGTTCTTTTGCAAGAAGGAATTTACTTTTGGTAATAACACAAACTTTTTATGAAAAGCGGGGGTAAAACATTAACTGCTTTTGAGCATGGTTGACTTATGTCAATCTGATAATAAATGAAACGCGCAGAAATACCATTCTAGTTTTCAAGCGTCTCGTCGCATACGACGTCGATTGCAAGACAAATTCACGTTACCTGTACTGATGGTTGATGAATCGTCATCATCACGGTTTTTCCGCTGTGCACAGCATATTTTTTTAAAGACAATGTTAATGCATAGGCTGTGCTGCTGTCCAGTCCAGACGTTGGTTCCTGGATAACAGGGAATTACCAAGTAGTATCCAAGAAAAAAGTACCTTACTCTATTCAGCACTCCGTAAATATACACAATCCATGCAGCAACACGTTCGAATGTTTTGCAGCTAGGACTTCGAAAGAGGTGACTTCTCGCGCCATGGAACATTCAAACGCTAAAATGCTTGAGCTTCTTTTTCTTCAAAATACAAATTACACTTTTGTGACATTCCGCACTACGGAACTTAAAGAAATCACCAGAAGAACAGCCTCCGGTTGGAAACACTCATCTACCGGTCAAAACTGAGTGCTGTTCATACCTTCACCATTCTAAAGCTCTCCAGTGAACTTAACAGAATTCTCTTTTAGAATAAACAAGCATAACAAAAAAATGGTCTACTGTAGTTTAAGCTAAATACAAGCTTTCATGAGACCGCAAAGCACTGGACCAACTGCAAATGGCCAAGAAGAGATTTCCTTTGAGCACAACGGACTAAACTTGCATTGCAACATCCCGCATCCGTTGACTCTATCCACAGCAGTGTTTTTGACGAAATGCATTTCAATATGGGACTGTAGCCTGCATTTTTTACAAGCCAGGGCGATAAGCCCAGAGTTTATCGAACAAGTCTAACGAATGATACAGTTATGGGCAAACATTATTTGAAAAAACAAGCGTGTGACAACCGAGTTAGGTAATCAAGTCAAAAGACTCCAGGAGACAGAAATTACGATTTAAAATGAGTTTTTACAGGCAACACGGATCAAGCACGAATAGCACCTCGAAACAAGTAGACGTTTATAAATTTATAATCCATCTTAACGAACTGTGTACATCACGCACGATTGCATTTTATGTCGAGAGCAACTTACGTCGAGCAGCAAAACGGCCGGATCTGTCAGAAGCTCGTTGGCAATGTTCGCACGCTTTTTCTCCCCACCTGATAAACCTCTTGACATATTGTCGCCGATTACTAAAAAAACAACGGCAAAATATGTTGCGTTAACTCAAGCGGTTGCGTAAAACAAAAATGTGCGCTTTCAGCAACGTCTTGACCTTCATAATCTGACGAAAATCAGATTCTGGCAAACAACTGCTGCTTGATACGGAGTTCTCGATCTCAAATGTAAACGCATATTAAAGACAAAGAAAATATGAGAAACCAGAAAGGAACAACCTAGTTTACTCAGAACGATTTAAAAACCATCGAGTTCCTGACCTTATGTAGATAGCAAAAGCCCGATTGGGGTCACCTAAACCTGTAAGCCAGGTTTCTTATGGGTTCCTGAATCAAAATGCTCTTTTTCTGCCTCTTTACTCTTTTTAAAGGATTAAAAACATTAAAATTTGACTTTTATTTGAGTGATATCGAACGAGTTGGTTGGTTTTAATGCAACATATCTATGAAAATATCAGCTCAACTGCTTTCTCCGGCAAACTACGAGTAGACACAGAACGCAAAAGGAATCTGTAACAATAATAAATAAAAACACCATCGATAAACGGCAGACAAGCATACTTGTGTGTGTGCATTTTTCCATGTCTAATTGTTGAATCAGTTCTTGCACCAGCTCGTGCTTGACATGTGTTGACATGGATTCAGGCAAACGGAGTTGCGCTGAGAACTGCACAAAACCAACAAAGGTCATGCGTGGACACACAAAGCTCTCAAAAATATTTTTTCGGGTAAATACACTGTAACAGGGGTGCAATGTGCATTGCTGCAAGCCGACACGACGGTAATTTATTGTTCAGAACAAATACAAAAGCACAATCAAAGCATAAGGTTGTTGTTGTGCAATCTGGAACCTTGCTCTGGGAAAGGTCTATCTGTCGAGGCTGACGCGACAGGTATGCAGAGATATTTTTAAACTACTTATTTTAGCAACGGTAACCGTTCACCATTGCTGAGTCAACCGCGCAGCGTGTCAGCGTTGTTTGGTTGTACTTTAGATACTTCCGGTTTTCGCATTTCTTGGACTTCCTGTTTTTCTTTGACCGCTTATGACTGCAGCGCCGGCGAGTATAGAAAAACCAGAAAAAGAAGTGAGCGTAACGTGGCATTACGCTCGACTTTTGTCAGCTATGAACAGAACAAGCGCAACAATTATTTGCACGCGTCACACACACGCACAGGTTCAATACTAGTGTTGCTGTTGAAGATAAAAAAACAATACCTAATTTCCGGTTTTACATGGCATTTTGGATTCAGGTAGTTAAGATCCTCTGCAATCGCTATCTTCAACTGCCCATTCCCAATTATACCTGTGGCAAATGCGTCCCGTTCCGCCGAACGCGCGCCTTGTAGCGATCGTTTCTGTCAGTGCTACCCAGCTTCTCCTTATACGTGGGTATATGCACGGTGAACGACGATTTGGGTCAGTGGACATCAAAATTGTTTTCTTTCCGAAAAGTTACGAATTTTTGGGCCTTGATTGATGTAATTACCTCATCATCAATTACATGACTTTTGAAAAATATCAGTTGCAATTACTTCACCAATGCCTAATTAATTAGGCAGGAACGGGACGCATTTGCCACAGGTGAGCGGAGTGTCTGCCACAGGTGACCGGAGGACGCATTTGCCACAGGTGACCGGACTCCGGATGACCGGAGTGTCTTTTCGCCGCCTCCCAGCCTTACTGTGTCTGTATTGACAAGTGTACTTGCGTTAAAGCGAAAAAATAAAATTGTTGATGTTGTTGTCGTTAAATATTCAGAATTATGATATACTACAGTACTTCCGATGCGACAGATGCCAGTTATGGACACTCACCATCAAGGTTTCCTCCAAAGTTAAATTGGGAAAGAAAATGTCTTGCTGAAGCACGTAACTTATTTTTCTTCTTGTACGTTTTGTCAGTGGTTGTCCACCAATAGTAGCGTTGCATTTGGAACATTTTACCCTGCCACCGAGAATATTTAGCAATGTTGTTTTTCCAGAGCCTGAAAAACAAACACCTTGTCAAAATCTCTGTCGAGCATTCGGGTAAAGGTGAAGGTTGACTCATTTTGTAAAAATAAGGTCAACTTGGTAGGCCTCAAGTGTTGCTCGCTTCTAACTAGCAGGGAAAGTTCACAAGATGCTACTTCCGGAAATCATATGACTGCTATTTTCAACATTTATTAGGACGAGTTTTTTCCTGAAGAACTGCTGCGATCAAATCAGCAAACTTAACTCGAAACAACAGTGGCCGGATGTCCGTCAGCACCAGCGAACTGCAAAAAAAATTCCTGATGCCACGCATTGTTCGCGTTCAAACACTCAGGACTCAGCACCAAGCAACGACAATTATTTTGAAAAATTGAAAACAGTTCCAACAACTAACGCACAGGCGTAGATCGATTATCTCTGAACCATGACATGCATGTCATTGTANAAAAGTAATTTATTTTCCGTAACACTTTGATTAGTAATCAATGACACGCAGTTAAACTGGGAAAATGGAAGAAGAGTAAAGAAGCTGTAAGAGCAGGTTGCTCGGTTCTGAATAAAGCTTGCTAATCCAAGTAATGTTCTCACAAGTTGCTTACAGACAAGACAAATTCCGGGTGAGAAAAAACAGCAGTGATTGAGTACTTCAAGATATTACATGAATCTCAGTCAAATGTTGTTTAGTTTAACTTTCTGAAAAGAAGCAATTTTCTACATTTAAATTTTAATACTTTGCAACAAAATATTTTTCAATTTTTGGCACACTCAAATCATGCAGATGCAGTACTTACCACTAGGACCCATAACGGCAAGAACCTTTCCAGGATGTGCTGTGCCACTAACATCATGCAAAATTTGTTTATCCTTTATTTGAAAATTCAAATTTTGAAAATGCAGTTCAAGCCCTGGTTCTGTCAGGCGACTGGTGTGACCAAACCCATTATTTGGCTCATGAAAGGTTTTCACAAGTGTTCCACCATTTCCCTTGAGCAGAGCTTCATCCGCCATACCAGCCAGTACTTGTCTATCAATCCCACTAAAATAAAATGAAACCAAATAAGTGTTAAAAAAACAAGTTAAATGTAATGGAAATACATAATATAACTGCAAGTTAGTCAGCAAAAGGATGGTGTAGGTCATGTTGCTAATCATAGGGAACATTTACAAGATCTTACATTCAGTGCAGTTACATATGAGCTGCAACAAACATTGAAAATGACTAAAATATTTGTAGTGGTATTGGCCACAATATACCGATTTCTGATCATGGAACCACAAAGGCGTTGAGGAAAACTTGGATCAAAAACATTTTCTCACGTGAAAATAGTAATGTACAACAATTACAGTCTGGATGTACTTAATGAAATTTTGTCATGACTAAACACATCTACTAGTTATGTGGCCAAAATTATATTAAATATTCAAAAACTTATCTATCTGTTGCTAAAATAACAATCTGCACATATTTCAGACATTTTAACAGTCTCTGGTGCATTAAATGAAGTACCATAATAAATCACAGAAAACACCAAGCTTGCATAAGAATAAAATTTGCCAACTGCACATACACACTTAGTTTCAAAAATCCTTCCAACATACAATTTCTACACAGTTGAAATATTTTGCAAGACTTGTAATTTAATGATAGAGAGAACTTATTGCACATGCACCAAAACAGCTGTGCAGTCAAATAACTTTGAAACTAAAAAGCCAACAGTAATTAAAAAAGACTGATACACACAAACCAACAAAATACACACTCAAAATCATGTTAAATTACATACTTCAGTATTAATCAAGCTAGAACTTGTGCCGAGAAGTTACAACAGTACATTGAATGAATGATGCAGGATAAGCAAATCACAGAAAATATTACATATACTTTCATATATGATGTTGTGATGGCAAGCTGGTTTTTTTCACTGTGACATTTAAGTCATTTGTCCTAAAATAATATTAAAACTCATAACATATTCGCTAGACTGCCTTTACAGACATTATGACTGAATTGACTTAAAAATTATTTTGGCGTTTCATAAAAAAATTGGTCATTGACTAAATAATGATTGAAAAAAAATGAGATGGCAAAGACTACACAGCCAGAAACCATCAAATAAACTTTTTTTCAATAAAAAGCAACCTTGCAGTGTGAGGGTTTTATTTTAATCCTCTCTGCATTTAACGATCAATTCAATCCAACTAAGAAAAAAAAATGGCAGAAATTACATTCAACCATAAAAATAGCTTTGGATTATTTTTTTGATGAAAATATACTTTTTGTTTGTAGCTACTAAAATGCTGGCTTATAATAAGTGTCTATGCCAGTGTTTTTCATCCTTTTTCCTGCAGCGGAACCTTCCGCAAATGTTTGCGTTGCTCATGGAACCCTATGCAACGATCCAAGTGTCCATATTGCTACAACCGCATAGACTGTGGTTGCAAATTTTGTCCTAGGCAATTTCGGTTTGTTTCAGCAGAACCCCTGGTGGTTAGCCACAAACCTCTGGCTGCGGAAACCTGAGGTTCTGTGGGACCCCAGTTGAAAAACACTGGTCTATGCATTACAAAAGTATTCACTTAAGGCAGGTCAAAGTTGTAAGGTTTCTACCAAGTTACATGACAAAACTTTATTTTAAAATCATTTTTAATTTATGTCAAATTTCAGGTTTTATGAAATACAAGTTGTAACACAATACTGTGTTGGTGGAGACATCCACACAACTTGAACTGTTTCTGCANAGGCTTTCAAGTACCAACAGCTGTGATGTCACAAGCATCACAAAAACCAATCAATGAANACAAGCATCCATATATTTTAAAGAATGAAAAACTAGCGATAGTTATCATGGCATAATATAGATGATTACAAAAGTAGCAACTTAAAAAAAATTTATCACAGCTCAAAATATATATTTGACCGCTGGATTTTATTACTTGCAGCTTGCTGTCTTTCAAAGTACAATGATAAACACTCTGTAGAGCTTTTTATACCTTTTTCACAAGTTTGATAAGCTAATTAATCTAGTAAAAATGTGTTTTTTATTAGTAAAAAAAGATGTAACATCTGTCTGAAAGTATTACTTTAATTTCTCAAAAAAACTAAAATTTAGTCATCAGTGAAAATTAAAACTGGAAACACTTCAGTTTTTATTGATGGTGGAAGATTTTAAGCTCTTTACAAACTCGAACTAAAATCAACTTAACAAACTAGTGAGTATAAACATTTTTTAAAACTTTTGTTAAACATGACTTTTAGACAATATTTTTCAAATCGCGTAAAAAATACAACATTATGATCAATGGCTCAGGAAGGAATGTTTTCAAAGTTATGAAAATGCTTGAAAGTTGAAAGTATAAAGATATGAACAAGTTCTTTAAAAAGATTAGTTTAACAACACTGCACTATGAATGCAACAATACAGAAGAGCCTATACTTGACCCAAGTCATTTTGGCTTCATTAAATAACTGAAATTATTTTACTGCATTTACTGCTTGTCTGAGCTAACTTACACATTGCAACTGACTGTTAACATTAATGTAAGCTAGTTTTTGTCTAGCAATAAGCTTTGGAAAAGCACTGAAGTGAAGAAAACACAAAGCTTATCAAAAATCCTAAACCTACTGCATTTAAGGGATACCCACTGTGACTTTTTATCTTTTCACAGGTCATAGTAGTTAGTACTGTAGAGATGCATTCAGTGATGCAACAAAATGGTGCAGGCTATACGGATAAGTAGACACTTTGTGCTTATCAGGGTAAACAATGAAACAGTTCTACTCACGCAGACATCAAGACCCACGTTACAGAGAACACAGCACTGTACCTACACACAACTGTACCTCTTGACCAGGGTTGTATAATAATACAGGAGCTAGTAATAGCTGAGCGTTTTCTTTGCAAGTTTTGAAGATAATCTAATGCTCAAACTGTAAATTAATCTGAAGTCATCACGATTGAAGAAAAATGTTTGGAAAGTTTTAAACAGAATTTGAAATCTGCTGAATTTTCAACACAGTTGCGCAGCAAGTACAGCACCGGCTTTGTTTTTCAATTTACCTCAGATTTGCTGTGCACCAAACCTAACCTTTCGTTTCTTTATAAAGTCATATATAATGATGTTAACAACCACATGACCACTTAAATAAAGCCAGCATCGATAATGACCTTAGTACCGATATAAAGAATAAGTAATACAAGTGCACTGTCTTTGCTGGAGCATTACATGATTGCTCCCTGATGAGGTATTGGAACTTCTCGAAAACCATTGCACAAGCCCGAGAAAGTTCAAGTAATTACGCAACAACCAGTAAACCGGAACGGCTTCGAAAACGGCGAAGTATCAATGACTGGATTTTAGTCAAGATGAGGTAAACCAATTTGTCTGCGTGTTCACAATTTTCATCCCCGATCGGACTGAATATGAATAGGTTTAAGAAAAAAATGACTGGGTGCACCTACAGCATATCAAAGAAGTAAATCCTTTTTCACCAAAAATAATATTCAGTGGCTGTGCCGAGTGCCGTTGATAACAATTTAGAGTCAAAATTCTAAAATTTGGAAAAATGGAAAAACCTGGTGATTATATTATCAGTTTATCCGATCATGGTAGCTTCCCATTCCTAAGCTCTTGATGAGGATTTTAATCCAAGAATAAAACCTTTGCACAAATTCGGTGAATTCAAGCTGAACACGCGTGAAACAGTAGGCTAAAAGAGAAATGGCTTCAAAAAAGGCTGCGAAAAGGGATTCTTTTTCATGTTAACACAGTGGTTCTTAAACTTTACAAACACTACGAACCCTTACGTAGTTTTCCAAGCTTTTGTCAAACCCCTTTTGCCCAATACAACAGAAAATAAAAACGGGTTACTGATATCAGATGACCTTCATCAAACCCCTGAAGCAGCACCGTTGAACCCTGGGGGTTCGATCGAACCCAGTTTAAGAACCACTGTGTCAAGATGTTGTAGAGCGCGGGTCCGCCAAACATCAACTTTTTGCTACCGAATATGGATTGAACAAGATTGATAAAAACTACAAACCAACTGAATGCAAGATATCAAAGAATATTCTTTTCACCCAAAACACATTTTCACCAATTTTTTCCTCTTAATTCAGTTTTTTTTTAAGGGAAATATTAGGTACCCGTTATGGACCTGTAGGGACCCGATTTCTTGGATTCTAGGGACCCGATTTTCTCTGATTCTAGAGACCTGATGATAATTTTCTCTGATTCTGAGGACCAGATTTTCAATTCTAGAGACCCGAATCGGGTCGTTAAAACACCTTAAAAAACTCTGCTTAATTGTTCTTATGCGTATCAATTATCTGAACTTTTTATTTCGAGCTTTCCTTCTGAATTCGTCATTTTACTTACGTTGCATCATTACACGCCGCTAGAAGAAAATATCCGTATGAATTTCTGACGTATTTTAGATGGTTAAATAAATCTACAACACAGTGGTTCCATTTGAATAAGAGCTGATGATAGCTAACTAGTAGGCCCCATGTATAATCTGTGAGACCTCAGTGTCTGAATATTTACTGGGAAAAGCTTCCTTTCGACAGACATATAATGTATGGGGTAGATTTAGAAAAGCTACGTGGATTTAGTTTTGTTAAAATTGGTGGATCAGAACGAGACAGCGTGCAAAAAATTGGTAAACTCCGATTTAGTTTCGATCAATTATTACTATGATGATGAATGCCACTTCAGTTTGTGCTGCATAATGTATCCATTTTCTGTGCTTTTGCGAATGGCGATACAGCTGTGGTGAGGATAAACAGCTTTGCTCCTCCGAGTGTTGGTCATGTGCAAACACCGTTTCTGTAATGTGCGCTGATGTATAGCTAACCACTTTTTGTGCTCTTGTGTCTGTGATATGGACCACCAGTCCGCAATAAAATATCATTATTATTATTATTATATAATAACGACGGGCTGCATCATAACAAAACTATAGAATCAATCATGCTCATCTTCACGCAGTTCCAAACTACATGTTGCTTAAGAATGGGATGTCCTCAGTCTGAAAGTTAGGATCCCGAGAAGAAGGGAACATTGCAGTCTATCGCGAGAAATTAGACAAGTAGATTTTTAACAA
>JGI24159J19872_10006111_pt1 | contig 15643 bp, 14 predicted proteins | sample Ectturendosymbi4_FD_19872 | JGI IMG/M metagenome (IMG submission 19872) | reverse complement strand
CAGAAGCGATGTGGGTGTTGCAGGCAAAATATCCGAATAAATTGCATTAACTTGAAAAAAATCAGGGTTGATTGATTCAAATCATTTGATTTAAATCATTTATTTAAATCAGTGATTTAAATCTTGATTTAAACCAAGCAATAAAAATATAAAAAAAATCAAATAAAAAAATCATATGCAGTTTTAAAGCTTTCTGTGATTTGTATGACACATTTAATTGACATTGTAATAGGCTTTCACTTGTATTAGTAAAAAAGCAGAGAGTTCTTATGACGAAATAAGTTAAAAACAATTAAAGTTTTATCAATCGTAGCTTTTGTGCGGTCAGACTCTAAGTCAGGGGTTCCCAACCTTTTTCTAACAATGTACCCCTTCAGCATTCCGACAAATGAGCATGTACCCCCACAACGTTTCAACAGATAAGGATGTACCCCTTCAGAATTTTGACAGATGAACACGTACCTCTAAAACTCTTTATGACAAAATACTTTCTCATGATTTTTCACAGATATATTTAACAATAAACATATAATGATTTTTGAAAATAATATTAAGTGAAATATGTATAAATATTTGAACATAAACAACATGTTAATATATTTGTACCTTCTATTGCTAACCTTAAATGTACCCCTTCGGATAGGCAAATGTACCCCCAGGGGTACATGTACCCCAGGTTGGGAACCCTGTTCTAAGTCAACTAACTGCAAAAATGGTATGTGGACTGAAACCACTAACCCTTGCAGACTCGGAACTCAGAACTGTTAGAATGCCACATGTTTGAAAGTGTAGACTAACATAAAGTAAAAGTTACATCGAAATTCCATCAAACATGTTCTGTTGACTGCAGACTTAGCAGTTATAGAACATATTTTTGATTCATAATAGCAGATATTATAGGTTGTTACCGTTTCACACATGTAAATGTAAGTTATACTTTTGCGGAAGCTGAACAAGTGAAAGTTGCGTTACAATAATTAATTTGAGCAATAGAACGTCTGGTAAAAAGATCCTATTTGGTTAAAGTTGGATAAATTAGTGGTAGCTGGTTAAAGTGGTTGCAAGGTACAAAATGCAAAACGTGTGGAAAAGAGCTGTAGGGAATGGTGGCACGAATGAAACTGCATTTCAGTCAGTGTCAGCCTGCGCAAGAAGAAACCGAAGATGAGACACCAGAAGTGCAGATAGTAAATTATTCAGAGTCAGCAGAAGCGTCAAGTTCTAATAAAAGCACAGCTTCCCCAATCAGTGATGAAGTAATACCAATGTTTAAGAAACAGACTATATCTGGTGGCAAGATGGATGCATTTGTGACACGAGCATCCAAAATAGATAAAGAAACAACGGATCGGAAGATGGCTCGTTTTCGTGTGGCGCCACCCACCACTCCCTTTTCTGCAGTTGGACACCCAGAATTCGTAAAACTGATTCAACTGCTGAGACCAGGCTACAATCCTCCAAATGCATTCCAGGTTGCTGGAAACCTACTGGATGAAGTTTGTAATTCATTGCTGTCACAATGTAAAGACAAATTACGAGGAACAGCCATTTCTTTGTCCCTGGTTGGATGGAGTAATGCTAAATAACGAATCAATTTTGTAACTGCCACAACTTCTGGATGGTTGTTCATACCTAATAGACACGATTGACTCATCTGGACACAGTCATACTGCGAAGTACCTGTTCCAAGTTGCTGCAAATGGAATAGCTTTATGTGAACAACGATTTAACTGTCACATTGGAAATTTTGGTGCTGACAATGCTTCAAATATGGCCAACATGAGAAAATAACTTAGTGATAATGGCATGGATGTTATGCACATTTGTGAAATCTTTTAGCCCAGGGGTCTCCAAACTACGGCCCGCGAAGCCATTTCATCTGGCCGTAAAGACATTTTGTCAAGAGTGTGAATATAATATATGTGCGAAATATATGTTGATGTGGTAAAATGTAACATATCCTGAAACAATAACATTACGTAAGATGTCCAGTCCTCGAACTGTCGTGTAATATATTATGTGGCCCTCTGGCAAAAAAAATTGGAGACCCTGTTTTAACCCATGACGTAGAGATCACAGGTGTGAAGTAAAACATTGTTCAGATAGTTAAATACTTCAGAAATCACCATCCCATCTGCTTGGCTTAAACATGCTGAGAGCAAAGCTCTGATTTTGCCGCAAGATGGTCGATGGAACGCCTAAACAAATTGCCTCGAAACACATTTGCAAAACTGGCCAATTATTCTTCAAATCTGTGAAGAACATCGATGTGAAATTGAAAACACCATTTATAGCAAGGTGCAAAGCATTCAGATCAAAAGGCTAGCTGAGAAGTACCGTCTGCATCATAAGCCAATCGCAGTTGCAGTGGACCTTGTACAAAAGGACGCTTGCATGATAATTGAAGCAGTTAAAGTATGGAAAACGCTTGAGAGAGAAGTAGACAAAGCTGGGCACTCTCCCACTGCTTCATGTAAGGTGACTGATTGCATGAAACAAACTCTCACTCCAGCACATCTTTTGGCCACCATCTTAGATCCACGATTTAAAGGGAAAAACCCTCTTCAAGTGAAGTTGATCTGACATTTGCTGAACATATCAGCCCTAAAGTTTTATGTGATGCTGTTTGTGAATTATATCCAACTAAAGCTTTTCAATCATACATGTTTATCACGATGTTCTTGCAACAGTTGTACCTCTAGTATGGTGCAAATCACAAGCAGATAGAATAAATGACGAAATGATGAAAGTGATAGCACAACTCATTGCATCAAAACCTTCCAGCGCTGATGTGGAGCGAGTAGTTTCCACTTTTGGACTTGTCCATCCGAAGATCCGCATTCGACTTGGCATGGAAAAAGCTGGCAAGCTTGTATTTATGTACAATCTTCTCAACATGCCAGGAGTGTCAATGAACTTGCTAAACCGGTGGTTTGAGTATTGTCATTTCAATCAATACTTTTGTTTTGTATACCGGTACTGGTGTTATGAACTGATTTGAATTAAGGGATATTGCATAAGCGCAAAGCACGTTTGAATGAAAGTTCAGCTGTTTCTAGTTGCTGTACTTGAATTAACGAAGCAGAAAAAAGTTATATTAAAATAAATTCTTTAAAATTGAAACTTACAAGGGTTAAGTGGCCATCCCCTACACATTAAAACAAAAAATTTAAAAAATCTGATTTAAAACAAAAATCCGATTTTTTTTATCAAAAAAAATAATGGTTTTTGTCAACCTTGAAAAAGATACGTGCGAAGTTCACAAACTTTCGAAACATTGCATTTGCATGCAAAACCGAACAAAAAAAAGAACACCGCGAAATCTCCATAAAGAAAAGAGCAGCCCAAAGCCTGCATACGCGATAAAACAACGCAAAAATGAATGAAAGCATGCGAATTGAGTCGGACCAAAGCCGGTGAAGCACAGGAATACAACTTTCCATGTAAACGTCACGCAAATTACAACGTGTTCAAGCTTTCTACTATACGCGATTTACTGAACCACAAAGCTTGGATTATGTTAGTAGAACGAAATGTTCGAAACAGATATTAAGGGATTGCAGCTGATGCAATTGCATCAAGTGTAATTGGTGGCAATTACGGCTGCAAACTAAAAGCAGTGATAGACCTTACCCCAGAACGACTGTAGTGTTTTATCGACTGCGTTGAAAACAAGAAACCGTGAAACAAGTTTTGCTTAACCAGTCCACGTGCATAAATGAAGCAACACATTGTAATAAGGATTAACCGGTGCCTTATGAGCTGCAAAAGCACACCAGTTTGGCAAAAAAGTTTTTCTAACTCATATTCAGTCTGAGATTTTCCAAGATTTTTGATGCCCAAAAGATTTGCAAAAAATTTTGATTCAGTTTGAGATTTGTCAAGTTTTATGACGATGCCCAGGAGTAACCTCATGGCTGCTGCCCGTTATCTCGAACCTGGGAGAAGCACTACATGGATGATTAGGACGTAAATTGTTTGACAGTAAATGCGGCGAAAGCGCAATGTTTAGTCAGGTCATTAACCATCATCAGGTTGCCAACTTTTCAGCTGGCACGTTCATTTTTCTGTTGGATCGCATCAATGCGACAGATTTATCTGTTGATAATTGGCGGCAGCCCGAAGCCTGGATGATGCCTCTTATCTGGATGGTTCCCGTAGCTCTTCCGCACACCGTGCGTCTGGCAAGAAGACTACAGTACCAATTTACAAGATCTCTGCAAGACTGGCCGAGAGTCGAACTCCAGACCTACCAGCACCAAAGCGGACGTGCTTACAACCAGGCCACGAGCTGGTTGGAACTGGCACGTTGCTTGTGTATATTTACCCAACAGACCACCAAGTCCTTCATTTTTTGACCTTCAAGCAGCAATCGCAAACATAGTAGCGCGCTCGAACTGCGGCAGAAATATTTATTGCAAGAAGTCATTTGGTCCAGACCACTCGGTTTTTTTTAAAAAAGACCACTAAAAAAACAATAAAAACCACCAAAAAAACACTCTTTACTTTGCCTTTGAAAAATCTACTAAGAAAAAAATAAAATAAGCAGGACACTTGTACAGTTAACTATAATTTTTTTAATCAAACAAAACGAACAACAATGAAATTTGAAGGACTTGAAAAAATAAGTAGAACAATTCGAACGGTTTTATTGAATTCTAATGGTTATCTTCTTCAGCTCTGCACGATCGGTATATTTTAAACAATTTTTCTGCCTTTTCTGCATCTGAACTTTTCCTGATTTTGGACCATACCAAATCATGTTGAAAAAATGCACTCTATGGATGCTGAAGTAGCAGGGTATGCACATAAACTTGTCGTGAAACTGCAGAGTTTGTGTGGCAATGGTTTTTCCCTGTTTGCTGTGCACATGCTTGCCAAGCCTTACCACTTTGGAGTGAATTGACCAACAACACTTCGTTAAAACAAAGATGGGGTACATGTCTTTACCCACAATTTTGAATGCCATAATAGGTATAACAAGTTATTATTGTGTAATTCTTGAAATGGTGATATTGCATAATAGAATAAAAACAATTTACAATGGAGTTTTTCTGTTTTCCTCAAAAAAAGAACAAAATCTTGTTTCTTTTTGAAAAACCCAAAAAAATTTTTTTTTAAAAAAAACAACAAAAAAACCCACGGGTTTTTCTCAACCCTGGTGTAAGCGCATCCCCAAAAGTTTTGATTTGTCGAAAATTTGGAAAAGAAGTTTCGACATTTTTTAACAATACTAATGAAATCATATTTCTTTTTAGTTAAAAGTTTATTATGTCATAGAAAACACATTAAATATTGTATATACAAAATCGACGAACTGTTTCTAGTACGGCAGGGTTTCTCAACCTGTGGGCCACGGAAGAATTTGAGGGGCCACCACCTTGTATTACTGAAATTGAATACGTTTTGCAAGGTGAACCTTTAATCGAAAACGTGGTTGTTTCTGAGCTAACAGGCTCAGCCTTCGCATTGATTGTAGCGCACGTTGTGTTGCTAAATGGTTTTAGTTGTTTTCATTTCGACCTTGCATATGGGCGACAGTTGTCGCATTGGAGAAGTTGTACAGTCGGTGGGCCACGGACCGTCTGTTTGTTTACTAATTGGGCCACATGCTTGAAAAGGTAGAGAACCCCTGTAGTCCGGTAACTTCGTCTTNTAGTATGTGAGCAACTGACTCGCTTGGAGGTTTGGACAAAAAAGCCTACTCCTACACCTGTGGAGTCATTGTATAAAGGCAAGCGTTCAGCAAAAAAATCCGCTTTGCGCGCACGCTTCCAAAATAATGAAGAAAGGCATCATATGGTTTTGCAACGAAATATAACAATTTGTCAAAACCTGCACACAATGGCGAAAGTTATGAGGTTGTCCAGTGGTGCTTGAAGTACTCCAACAAAACCTACAGCGTTGTCTCCTCGTTTTCAGTATCGGGTTCACTTACGACTCTTAAACTTCAGAATCCAACTGGATGCCACGCGAACCCCTCAGAAGCGTGTAGGGAAAATAATGAGCAATAAAAAAATTAACACTGATACGGATAACAGCTGACAAAACACACGGAGAGCCAAATGTCGAGGGATGTTTGAAACAAGTATAACAACACGAATGCCACTTGAATGCATGCACGCTGTGTAGAGCGTACGCCACTCATCATATATCGAGCACGAAGGAAGACTTATAGGCTTACCGAACTCTTTCGGCCCAGAGCTTTCATCGACTTCATTTCTGGACACCCTGTCTTCAGTAGAAACGGTCAATTCGGGTTGACCTTTAAATAAAGCAGGCTCAGAAAGGGCGAATCGGACGGTTTAGCCGTTTTCCACACAGTTCCAACGCATTGAAACAAAACACGTTTCTTATCAAGCCGACACCACAGCTACATTTTCAAACAAATGATTGCTTTATTTCAACTTGCAAAACGCTTATTTACATGGCGACAAAAAAGCAACTTGTAGCGATTCACGAATACGACATTTGAAAATATCAGAAGTATTACAAATGGATTCTTCTTGAACGTCGCAGGGGGTCGACAAGCTTTTGCATGAAATGCCCGGATGTCTTCAGTATGTCGGATCCGGATGCTCCGGATCATTCATTGAGCGAAGTCGTTAAAATATGAGGTGACATAAACGTTGCTTTTTGCAACGAAAGTAATATCCACCTTTAACCTATTTGTTGTTTTCGTCTACAACTCTACACCTAGCATTGGATCTCGGTTGTTAAATAAAGCACGTGCTAACAGGATCGCTTGGTATTTGTCCACATTATCGCGGTAAATTAGAGTAGATAAGGCGCACACAGTAACGGTTATTCGCGAACTTCTGCGTTACCTGTATGCTTGCATATATAAATGAGCCGTTGGTGAGCTGCAAAAATTGGGAACAACAGCAAAATAAAGGTAGTATCTTTGAATATATTTAAAGGTCCTCTTTGAAAAACATTGTGGGACTGAAGATGCTCGGCCAAACAGGCCTAAAACTACCGCACTTATGACGTCACCCACAAAAAACGCAAACCTAAACCTTTTTTCCTTTGAAAACCACAAGACTCGTCGAGTCTTTTGACGGTTTGGATAGCTCTCTAACACAACCGACTGGCGAGTTATGGAGTTGCAAAGACTTGGCCAATATGGGCAAATTGTACCTTCTAAAGCGAAACTCGGCCGGCTCGGCGTGTTAACATTGTTCAGTTGTAACACACAAAACAAATTATCAAGCGTATAGTGACGTAACAAACAAAAATAACAGTCCACAAGGTTACAGCATGGGTAAGTGGTATGCAGTGGTGTAGGGGGCGGGGGTGCAAACTCACCCCCAAAAGTTTTGATCTGTCGAAAATCCTGAAATCCCAGCAAAAATGGTGCCCAACGTTTAACTTCTTATCTCCAAAACCAAAGAAAAATACCTGAAGACCTTTTTCATGAGGTCACGCCAAAAGAAAGGTCTTCATGATCTTTGTGAAAAAAATTTTGTAGGTAAAAGTTGCACAAAAATTTTCGGGCAAGTTTGGGGAAATTCGGACAAAAATCCTTCGCACCCCCAAAATTTGCCTCCACGTACACCTATGTTGATATTAAGTGCTTGCAAAAATATATTGACAGTTGACACTGTGATGCGGTGGGTCTACCGATGGTCGCGACTGGTCACAGGGAACAGGTTATAAACAAGACGAAGTCGCGAAAGTAAAATTAAGCCGAAGTAGCGGAAGAGTTCCGCTTAAAGTAGAAAACAGCGCTATTATGTGGTCGGATAATGCATGGTTGCTGCTCACTTTGCATTTTGTTTGCGGGCAGGGCAAATATGTCCCGCGGGCCATAGGTTGCCGACCCTTGCAGTCTGCAGTAACGCTGTGACACGCCTAAGCTTTGAACTAAATGCATCACACTCACCGTGCATACTCACTACAACTGCTGCAACAAACGACAGGACAAGTTGTTTTACAAGAAACAGACAGAAGCACGAAGGTATTCGCTAACAGCAGCTCGCTTGTATAATTAATGGAAACAATCGACAACAAAGGCTCACCCTGTGGAGGCTCGACAGGCTTCCTCGGATGTACTGCAATCTTGCTGGTGAGTCCAGCTCGGTTTGACTGCTGTTTAGGTTTCAAAATCTGAAAAAGTTTATTTGTTTGGAGTGAAAGTTTCGGCAAAGGAAGGAAACCAAGGAAGAAATGCGAGGCACCATAAACAAAACAACTCAGCCGTAGCACGCTGTCATCATCCATCCACACGTCCGCTTGCTTACTAAGTAACTGCAGCATACATCAAATGTGCTTCAACAAAGAGGCCCGCATCACATCGTCACACGATAATAGGCCGTTAAGAAATGACCCCGATGGTGCAAATTCCATTCGTAGCAACATCGCTTGTTACTGGCAGCATACATGAAGAGAGTCGTGGAATAACCGTGTTTTGGAAACCGTATAAGTCAAAGATCATATGCAGCGAAATGGTGATTTACGTCTTATTTCTACAGATCAGCAAACCGGTTTCAGCTTTGGTGGCAACTGGAAAACAACATCCTTATACTGTGCAGAGGTCAGGAAAAATATAGATATCTTTTTTTAAACTGTTCGTTTTCATCATGCCCATACTTGTGCTGGTCTCTATTCACATCCATAACATTCTATGGTTGCTAATAACAATTGTATCACCCCGCTCCAACCAACGCCTAACCAAAAGCAATATCGAAAATCGATCGACGCTTCCTGTGCTCGCAGCAAACACGCGTGAAAAGCCATTTTAGAGCATTGTGCACTGTCGAACAGTTTGTGCGGAAGAGCTGAAGAGTCAAACGTGAGCAATTTCCGTGGAAACTAAATGGGCGATGTAGCGCCGGAAATCGACAGGTGGCTAGGGACAGTGCGGAAAACAAAAATCAATAATCATTGCAGTATCATTTATTTTTACAGCAATTAAAAAATGCATGAGATTCACTATCAAGAGCACAGCAGTCGATTCAGAATGTTTCTGAAAAACATAGCTTTGTTTGCAACACACGGACGCAAACGTTGTGGTTGAAAAGTTTGGCACGGCCCTACGGAAACATAATTTTCGCCCTCAGCACGGCAATTCGTTGATATGAAGCGCACGGGTCTCGACTCGCTCTGTTTGTTTCACTTACGATGCGCAGAACAAGCTCCTTCGATTTGTTCAAAAGTTGGTCCAGGTATTATGAACGTCACAAACCAAAGATTTATAACGGGTTTGTTGTCGACAACACGGCAAACGCATAAACTCACCCTCAGCTTCATTCTCAAGTTAAGCTTAGAGTGATGTCCTGCTTCCTCGAGGGGGAAAGGCTGTCTGATGTTCATGCCCTTGATCTTCAGCAACTTGCTCAGTTCAAACTCAAACTTTCCAAGATGGCTGTCCTTGTTCGACGAGTTTTCAAGCTGCGACAACAGCACATATCTAAGATATCCGAAAACTGCCGAAAAAGTGCTTTGAAAAGCGAACAAACAATTTTCTGCCAGTACACCACTAACTAAACGCGAGTCAGAAAAAATCAAAATCATTGTGGTTATACTGGCACTAGTTCGAACATGGGGCTGATTTCAAAATCACATCAGCTGCTCCAAAATACTACGCAACAGCGTATGAAGAAACGCAGTTTGTGATGTGCTGGTAATAACCAATCGTGTTGGCGAACCGGAAAAAAACTTTTGTTTTCCAAAAAAAAAGAACATCTTCGAATGAAGATCACCCGTTGCAATAGCGTCATAATAATTATTGTTGAAATGTTTCAAACTGCCATGCGCAACAGGATTGGTTTGCAGCTGCTGACGAAGGGCAACAAAACTAATTGCGTGATTGTTGATTTACTGCAAGCCATCAGCAGCTCACGTGAAGCCCAACTTCACAAAGTGATGCATAAATAGCAACACGGCAAAATTGTAACAACAATTTGCTGACGAAACCAGGACGCTGAAGTACATTCAGTCGAATGATCTACGAACAACAACGACAAAACCGCTTAAAATCACAAGCACTAAGTCAGCCGCACAAACGGGAGACAAGCTCATGCGTTAAGCACCATGCATGTCACAAATAGAACAACACTGCACTCTTGAACGTAAGGAAGTGGCGTAAAAGACCTGGAAACGTTAAACAAATGAATTGACAAACCATGACTTGTGCCGTTTTTGGTTTTCTTTCCAGAAAAAAATTTTTGCTGTACTCGAAGCGAAAAGGCCTATTTTGAAGATCACTTCCAACAGGCCAAAGACAAATTAGCTCAACTTATTTTGTGGGTTACCCACACGTGAGGATCGTCAAACGCCATGATGAATCAGGGACAATGCTTCAAGAGGCATCGATGGAAGCTGAGCTGTCTGAAGTTTGCTTGATCAATACCACTCGTTAATCAATGCAAAAGATGATTTTGAAAGAATCTAAACACCAGCAGCAGGTAGCCTGAGGCTGAGCTGGTGAAAAGAATTTTCAGCATTGTCTAGATGCGTAAACAACAGCGCAAAGACCTTGTGGGTTGCTGTTTCTGATGCGCTTTTTTAGTTTTTCAAGTTGGATTCTACTTTCGCATTTGTTGAAAGTTTGGCATTATTTGCATTTGCGATCAGGATTACGTTCAACTAAGCCGGATTTAAATGCAATCGCTCTGACTTCTCTCACTTGGTTTCCCAATTTCGGATAAACGCTAAACATCCACCTAATAAGATACTGGAACCTGCACAGGCAATTTCTAACGCGGAACGTAATCAATGTGCAAAAGTATAAGCCTTGCAGACCTTTCATTCTGCAGCACCAGAAACGCACGCGATTAGTCGAACATTTTCCCATCAAATCCAGCAAACGTTGTAACACCGTATATACTCGCATAAAAGTCGTCCCTTAAAAACCTCCCCCAAAATGAGGAATTTTGCAAAAACTCGCATATAAGCCGACCCCTAAAATACCACGACGTGTTTTTTGGGCTAATAACAAAAGAGTATCAATATGCAATACACTGATGAAGGTTTATCATCAAAGCATTTGTTTAGGAAACAATATTACCGGTAAGTTAATTATGAAACGTATCTGATGTTATATAATGGTAATATATGCACTTATCGTAGCAAAAGCTTGCAAAAATTAACTGTATTTAGTGCAGTCTCAATTTTTATGACTGTATGGTAATATCGGATATTGCGTGATCTGAGAAGTGGCGTCACGTCAATTCGTTTTGTGTGAGATCAGATTTATACGCGTATAAGCTGACCCCCTAATTTGATAAATTTTTTTTTTAGTTTTAAAGTCGGCTCATATGCGAGTGTATACGGTATCACATTTCTCAACAGTCAACGGAATGCGTAATGATGGAGCTAATTGGTTTCTGAACAAACCCGAACAGTCGCTGTCGACAAAAAATGTATGTGTGATTTACTTTCGCCTAAAGCGAAAAACATACCAGATGTTATTTTCAAACGACGCATAAACATCTTCGCGATGCAGCTAAACATATCATGATTTAATGTCGCAATGGAAAATGACGATTTATAAAAATAAAGTTTATACAGCATATGCACCGCACAATCGATATCACCACGAGTCCATCAGTGGCAAAAATCCGCATCGGCTCAAGCCAAGCGAAGCGAAAACGCAGCCTACATCTTTGAACATTGTTGTAGTTAACGAAAACTGCGCTTAAAATCATGCTCGTTTGGCCGAAGTTTTGCTCCATGCATTAAGGTGAATTCCACAGTCTTTTCTTCAAAACGGAGAAATTGCGTCATTCAACTTATAACAGTCCACCGAGCATGACGATACGCGGGGGGGACTACCACTTAGCACGGAATAGATTTTTAGTTTCTTCATTGCTGGATATTTTATCAAACAGTCGGCTCTTGCCTTGAAGTAGATGTATTGTAAATTACTAAAACAAAAATTAATAAACAAACTCAAAGTTACAGTGATAGCAGAAAGAAGCGTTTTTGCAAAATGTGCTGCAACAGCGGAGGAGCTTCGATTGAAGCTTACAAGGTTTGATCATACAGAATATGCGTAGTGCTAAAAACGTGAAACACAGTAAGTTGTGACGATATAGCTCACTGCAACGGGGTAAGTTAGAGACACAACCGACCGAAGATTGCGTGGCAGAAAAATGGTTTTGAAACGAAGAAAAGCATTCAAGTTACAAAAAAAGGAAAAATCGAAAAACGCCAATGCGAACTTGCTTGCACTAATACCACTGCTGAGCTAGTCAGAAGGTTGGTTTTATACAAGAAGATGGATCTGAGGTGATAGTTCAAAGGATGTGAAATATGTTTTAGCGCATTTAAGAACTAAACTCCTCAAATTCCGTAATGAGCAAGTCACGTGCTGATAGTATATAATCGACAAGAGATTTAAATTGTTTAAGCAAGCTTGGAAAAGCTTTATAACAAATGTTGTTTGTCGCAAATAACCAATACACTTCGCAATGCAGCAATCTACAACACACAAAACAATAAGCTAAAAGTTTTCATGCATGTGAGTGAACCGTTTCAACACTACCTTGAAACGCTACTCCGGGCGTGCATGTGTAACCTGCACATACGATGAAACACCTCTTTGTTTCCATAATAGCTGGTGCAGCATCTACAATAATTTTTAAGGAGAAGGGTGGGATAGCGCAAAATTTTTTCCTTTTACTTTTCCTTGCGAATCCGCACGCACCAAACAAAACCCTAATAGCAAGGTATTTCAACACTGTGCAAAGTTTAAATTAGAGGCTTTTACAGCCTCTTATTCATAAACGCAAGTCCGCAGATTAACGAACAACTGCAATGCACTGAAAAACAGTGCCAGGCAGGCGATCGGCACAAAATAAATAAATAAATAAACATACGCTGATTTAGTGTCTGAGGTAAGCCAACTATAAACAAAATCCCGTTCAAATTAATAGTAATTACTTACTTGAAAACCTTCACTAACTACTTGTTAAGTAATTTTGGCATTACGTGATATTTCAAGTAATTTGTATTAGAAAAGTTCAGATTTCAGAAGCCACGTCTGTTGCTGTAAACGCAACATTATACTTGACATGCATCATCACACATAAAATAAGCCGTTGAGGCGAATAGATTTCTTGCCTGTGCTCAGCGATTTACGAGTCGCAATTGTTGATTGTCACCATGATTACACTTTGGAGCTAGAAGCTCATTCTATTAAATTGATCACGACCAAAACAGGTGCGAATTTTGTCTGAACCGCCCATTACGTTATTTAAAAACTGCATTTGTTTTGACGCACTTGCTTGTTTTTAAACCTAAACGTCGATTTTCCTGATTTGCTTGAATTACTAAGTTATTTAAGTAATCGGTTAGAAATTACTCATTACTTAAAAAATTTTTGTCACTTGAACCCAGCCGTAATGGTCATGATCACGTGCTTAACATGGTTGAATTTCAGCTACTTTTCAGATAGAAGACCCCAGTCTGCTGGAGCACAGACATGTGAGCGACTGACAACACGCACGTGTAAGGCGGCATATGCATAAACTAAAAAAATACGTTCATCAAATCCTGCCAACGTGACAACAACTATATTCGCGAATTGCTGCAAGTCACGCAACCAAAATGCTTCTTGTTTGCCGAAGCAACAACTGCCAAACGGAAGTTTGTTGTTTTTGTTTCAGCAACAATGGGACGATGTATACACTACCCAAGGACCCAGTATTCCTACGTGTCACGCGTCACCGGGCACGTTTTTGGGCTCCCCGCAGAAAAAAGGCAAACGCCCGTTGTATGTCCAGGTTACAAAACATGCCGCCCAGCCTACACACAGGGCACGCCAACAGCTTGCGCCGCTTACCAACGTAACAAGCTCGGTGCTTCTTGCAGCACACAAAGCATTCCGCACACACACACACACCGTAACTCTTTCACATAGATCAGCGGTGATTTGTGAGATCACGCTTCCCGCTGCTTTTGTCAGGCGCTGGAATCTCAAGACAAATGTCGTTCAGCAGGTTGCACGTCGTGTGTCTACGTCGCATCCGTGCGCAGCTAAAGGCGGCTGAGCGATTCGGTCATGTTTATGGCAGGCCGCCAAAAACGTACACGGTGATGCAATTGCAAAGAAATCACACAGGAAGGCGCATTCTCTCGCGCGCGCAGAAAAAGAAAATTTCAAGACAACGACAAGCCAGGCGACGTTTCTAATCCACTGCAGTCAAGCAGAATCTATTTACCAACGTATTGGCCACCTTGAATATTTGCTTTCTGAACCCTTGCCGGACAGCAGCCTTGCGACGGTTTCTCTGACGTTTATCTTTGATCTGGAGCAAGTTTAATGTCACGCAAGCTACAGGGAAAATGGAATCCGCTTTCAAAACAGTCTTAAACCGAATCAACGGCAAGAGCATTTTGTTTTTCGCTTGCGTTCGCAAAGCACCGGTTTTAGTAAAACAACAGCATCACTTAATATACAAAAGCAAACAACGGGAGCCTGCGTCGTTTCGGCAAGTCAATGCAGCGTTTACGCCTACTCGAAACCAGGCGTGCTAAACTAAGGTTGGGCAGCAACGAGCGCAGAAATTCATGAAATATCCACAAAACTTTACAAAAAAGCTGAGAACATTGTTGGCTCAGCTGGCTTCAGGCACAGTTTGCTTTAAGCTCACGTGACCGTCAACCATGAACAACAGCACGCGTCTGGAACGTCGCGAGCGAAACGTAAAAAATCGTCCAGTCAACATCATGCGCCATCAGACCTTAAAGCGAAGGCAAAGGAACTTCTTTCTTGACCGAACTGCATGAAATAGTAATACTGCACCTGCTCAGCAAAAACAGACGTGATCGCAGCTGCATCACCTTTAACCACGACCTTATTGCTCTCTCAGGGCAGCNATTTCGTGCATTCCTTCCTGGTTAGGAAGGTCGCCCTGCGCAGTGGGTAGTGGGCAAAACTTTATATGTCCGTGGGAATCTTTCAACACAAGCAAGCACATACGAACTGCCGATGAAGTTACCGACAATTGCCAGGCCTGTGGTAGTAGAGTCAGCAAATCAAACACCCGTCGAGGTTAAGTCTTGTGACAAGTCACGGGTCATTTGCAAGGCGGAATGGCATGTGCGACTCGCAAGCGTGCATACGCAGACACACACGCGTGCGTGACATGTCATCATAGGTTACCTACTTGGAAAAGGATCTTCGAGCTCGCCAAGCGGGGGTCCGCCACCATGAAGTTGAAGCCCTCCTCCCACACCGGCTGACTGGTGTTCATGACCGCCTGCAAACGACAACGATTGCCAAATTTTAAACTATAGGTTTTTGGTTGTCAAAAAGGGTTTTCCGGCTTTACTACTGATGAGAAAATATTTCAATTTTCACTGAAATCTAATCAACTTACTACGTCCGCCATGTACTTCTACCTGAGCTTTCACAGCGCTGCGTGTGCTTTCAAATCTAATGCGCCGTTAATTCATTCAGTGGACGACCTTGTTAGTGTGCGAAAGCATCTTACCGCTCCAGAATAATGAAGCCGCCTGGCATTTTCTTATCTTCAGTAATAACAACTTAAACCGGCCCATCGCCAGATGTGGATTGCCGAATGCATGACATTCAGAAATGGTCAATGGTCAATGGTTTATTGTTTCATATGACTCAGCCAACAAGCAGAAGCATCATAAAAGCCATCGCATACAGTAAGCCAATCGTTAGCGA
>JGI24159J19872_10006110_pt1 | contig 15647 bp, 9 predicted proteins | sample Ectturendosymbi4_FD_19872 | JGI IMG/M metagenome (IMG submission 19872) | reverse complement strand
AAAAAACAAACTGATCGTGAGTGACAGGCGGATCAGCTGCTTTTACTGTAACCTCTGCTATACCAATAAATGTTCCTAGAGTTTTCATCAACGTAATTTACGACGTTAGCTTAACTCTAAATGTTGTGTTAATGACCTTTTGCTTTGAAGCCTACAGAGCGATCTTCATGGCTCCTCTTCACGGTCGCATTGCAACAGACAACAGTAAAGATGTTGTCTGTCATCATGTGGGACATCCTTTGTAGGCTCTCTTTTATGCTGATATTTTATGGTTTCAACCCAGCCATACATGGCCTGGATAAAGTATATGGAAATCACGATTTTAATGGTGCCTTGTCATGTATCCGTTCGAATAATTAATTTTCAAATTGTCCTTTTCTGACTTTCACGTAGATTGTTGTATTCGCAGACTACTTATTTCCAAAACTCTTAGAAATCCCGGTCGTTTCATAAAAGAGACGTGAAAAGCGTCATCGGATGTTGTTCAGCAGCTTCGTGGTTAGCATAAGTGAAACACATATCGTGAAAGTAGTCACCGCGTGAACAATGCCTATGACAGCTCAATGCAAAGAAAGACTCACTGATCTGCAATGCGACTGTCATAAGGGTAACCACTATGACAGGCCACTGTGGATTTGTAATTTTTATGAAGCAAGTATATTGCAACTTTCTATTTGAGCTTTTTTTCATACTATTGGTGAGTTTACTTGTAAATACCTGTACCTTTCAGCTCTTGACACGTTTTTAAGTAACCTTTGCAATTTTAAATGTTAGATGCGTTTTGCACAGGCCCTGAGAAGGTTATCGATGCATGTTATTCAACAAATATGCGTTGTTAAGGACTCCTTTTATATAAAGCCATCACAATTGGAAATGTTATCCGTATCTTTCATTTCAAACCTAGGAGAATTGTATATCGCTCAATGGAGATGTTAGCAAGATTCGTCGTATTCAGTGCTTTCGCCATTGCAATAAGTGTATTTCTTGCGAAGTCACCTTTGTGAAGCAACTTTGACGTGACTGTTCAGTAGATACGCCTCATTTCTTCCTCAAAGATAAGTGTTATGCTTGTGCCTCATTACTAGTCGTTTTTTTCTTTCTGAGGCTTGAACAATGCCCAGTACAGGTGTTACCACATTACTAATAACTCAATGTGCTCTTTTTGGAATTTCATACTTTAGTCATAAGCGTGAGCATCAGCTTGAAGTGGCGTTCGCACCGATTGAAGGTACGCAACATTTGCGAAATCTCAGATGTTCCACTTTTTGCTTTATTTATCAAGGATTTCGAGAATGTAAATGTATTGAAGGCAAAAAGAGGGGAACTACTGCGCTCTAACAAATGTCTCATTTTTCACAGCAGTTTCATCTCAGTCGTGACTGTCATTCCTTTACGGAAATCACAGATGGTGGCATATGTAGGCCTTGTAGTTTTCTTGTTTATACGCGGAGAAGCTCTTTTCGTTTAATTGGAACGTTAATGAATGACAATTGCTACCTTTCTCTGCGATTGGAAACGTTCGCAAATTTTGGAATCTTTTTTTGATTCCGATAAAAACGCACTTCGTTAAATGTCCATACGCCATCCACTTCACTGTTGTACGCAAGGTATAAGACAGTCATCCAAGCTATGGTCAACTGGATCCATTAAGGTTGGCAACTAACGATTCCCTCCCCTTTTCATATGTTCTCCGGCACCTGCGCGTTTTGAGGCCTAATGTTCCGCACGTTATTGATTGTATGTTTGCTGACGAGGAAAACAGTTGTTTCGAATGGTCCGAAGTAATTTAAATTAAACCAATGTTTTCTTCGCTGTAGTTTCTAATACAGCCTTTTAAGACTTGCGGAGTTTTCTCTGTTCCAAAATGTGTGAACTCCGGTATTACCATAAAAAGCACTACATTATCTTTAATGCTGTTCAAACCAGGCTTTTTTGCTCATTCCTGGAAACGTTCGAATGGCAACTGTCACATAAACAAGACTGGTATTTCGTCACATTGCCTTTTTCTCAATTCAGTAAACAATGATGTCAATCAAACGTATGTTCTTGTACTTTATAAAAATTCAAACCTTCAGTAATTTTGAAAGTGCCTGGGTTTACAGCTTTACGGCGAATGTCCAGCCGTTTACTGTAAAAAGCGGGAGGTTGAAAGCAGTTGAAGCAATTGCTTTCATAAAAAAACTGGCATATTGTGGTTTCACCCACACGACCTCACTAGATACTGACGATAAATAGAAAAAAGCTGCTGTAGTGCGACGAAACACTTCACCCAGGGATTTAGTGCCTTCGATGGGAGAAATCAACTATCAAATAGGCGTACCCATTTAGACATATATGAAAGACAAGAATTAACAAAAAAAAACTTAAAAACGGGAAGGAAGAACTGGACAACAAGACCCTTCAGCAACGTATTAACGCAAGAAATGATCAACTGATCGCTCTGCTTAAAGTATAAAGCAATGCGGCCACTTAAAACTCATACAATGCAAACCGAGTATGTTTGTTGGCAAATGAGAAATTAACGTCTGGTAAAAAAAGTTCATTATTTCACTCACCCTGTAAAGCTTCAGATTTCTTGACGAAGTACTGAACTTGTGCGAGGTATCCTTGATAAAAAAAAGTTAAATTACGTGCAAGAAAAATGTCGTGGATGCAATCCTTGTTTGTTTCATGATTTTGTTGGTCCGCATGACGCCAGAAATTGCCGTTGCTCAAGTCACATCGATTTCAATCTACAAAAAATATGAGAAACATAATTGCGTTCCAGTGATATCAATATTGTACAACGAAGATATTATTACTAATTAACTTCATAGGACGGCGTTATTATTGCAATTAAAATCAGATAGCAATAAATCTCAGAAAGATTTGCTTTCAAAAATAAGCATTCATAATTTAGACCAGCCGTCTCCAACTTTTTTGTCCGAGGGGCCACATAGGCTATTACACAACAGTACGAGGGCCGGACATCTTTACGTAATGTAATTGTTTTTGGATATGTTACATCTATCAAATCAACAAATGTTTCGTATATATATATTTCATTTTTGGATGAAATGGCTCCGCTGGCCGGATTTCGCTCGCGGGCCGTAGTTTGGAGGCCCCTGATTTAGACAGATGATGTAGGCAATTGACGTTGGAGCGAATCATCGCAAATTTAGCAGTCACCTTCAACGAAGAACGTTTCCTTGTCATTGAAAACATTTTGTTTCGTTAGTTGCTTTATACAAAAGCTATTTTTGTCGTGAACGACACTGCCGGCATCTTGTTTCACAAAAACGTTTCAAACAGAATCCGTAGGCACCTCTGTGACACAGTAGAATAGAAAATATAGTTTGTTGTTGCCGCATGGAACCAACTACCGTTTAGACGTATGTTGTTTTGAACTCTAAATTCCTGTGACCTTTGTACAACAAAATCTAAACAGCTTTTAATTAAAAGTGAGTTGTTTTGTCAATACGGCATAGAATTCGAACCTGCTGTTGCAAACAGTTGATTTGCACTTCTTCTTTTGAGCCAATTGTTCTAAGATTCGCACTGATTTTTGTGGAATCTTTCAAATAAAAGCTGGTGAACTTATAAACTGACAAAATTCCTCCAAGCAATCAAGAATTTCAGATTGAGGATTAATAAATGTTAAATAAAACTGACATTACTGCCGAATGTTGAAAACTGCGAAACAATTTTTCGCTAGCTGTTGCCAACTGCAACGGACTCAGGGAAGTATGCGCCAGCCATTGTGAATCCTTGTAAAACATTTCCAACATTGCAGTCCTTCAACCTACACATTTGTTTTATTTTCATTTTGGATACACATTACCTTGAGAAACTGTTCTTAACGGACCAGGTGGAGTGATTACATCTCAGACCTTGCTTGGTCCCCTCGTGCTGTGGAGCCAGCAGAACTATCAGAAATTGCTGAACACCGTAAGGTATCTCGAGTCGTCCAGACCCCGCGACACTACTGCAAGAAAAACTGATATGAAAATAAATAAACTCTTCTTCTAAGTTTTAATCTCATGTTTTACTGATAATGCGGTGCACCCTTGCTTTCACAAACTTTAGATGACGTTGACAAATTGTTGATAAATAATTTCATACAATTTTAATCTGAGGGAGAATCAACCAGCTGTAAACAAACTTACAAACATGCGGGTTTATACTTCTTCGTCTGGTAGCAGAGAACAAAAAACAAGATGGGCCATTGTTTGTTCCCTCCCACAGAGGCAGCTGGTATCATCATCGTTTTTATGAACCCAGCTTGACCAAATTGTTTTTGCAGAGGCCCACCGCAGTTCTCAGGCGGTTCAAGCAGGCCCGAAAAAGCCACATCTCCCTGGAGCCAGAGGGAAGTGATTTCTGTGAGTCGTGGCTAACATGTTTGTTTTCTCTGCGAGGTGTTCTTTCCACTAATAAACCCCTGACTGTGTCACTGCTAGTTTTTAGATTATGACACTGTTACTCTTACACTGTTACTGTTTTAGTACAATCCAGTTTGAGTCGAAGGATACCTGTGAAGATAAATGGCTTAACGAACTAATCGCACAAATAAATATTCAAAGCGTGATTTTCCGTCGTGTGAAATAATTTGTACATCCGTTTGTGATGCTCATTGATTTATTCCATTCTGCTTGGCCCATTTGTTTGATCCCCTCACAGTATCACCACATATGCAGTTTTTATTCACCAATTTTACCTTGCTTTCCAACGTGCACTGACTCTGCATGCATAGAGTACGTCTGTCAACCTTACAACCTAATGACCATCTTTGAGGATCCGCAAACCAACCACTGCCTGCTTTGTTTGGGTCATCACCATGTTGATCGTACTGTAGCTGTGGTATTATTTCTCCGCAACTGGCTTCAGGTGGTTTGCAGTTTTAATGAAAGCAGTTATATGAGGACAGTCTATTATGAAGTTATTACTTGTCACAGGTTATGTTTCGATTTATTCATTATCGCATTGATTTGTCTTGAGTTCTCTGTCTTTGCTTTTGTTCTTCACAGAGGTGTGCAGAGGTCTAATGATGCGAGGGGCAACTGCCCTCTTACCAAACTCTTGTCCTGCATTGAGGAATGTAAGATATACAAGTATATAAAATACATAAAAGCTAGTGTTGATAAAAAATAATTTCAAAATTTGAATTAAAATGTTTCAAAGTGCAATTTTTAAAATATATTAGTCCTTAAATACATTTTTCTAATCTGTTGGCATAATGCACATGCTTATAAGCAAAATTCTTCTAGTGATGTGTATATCATTGAGGAACTACAGTAGATATTGCTTTTTTGCATGCAAATGANTATCAGATAGGTCCATCAAAAAAAGGTAGCCCTAGCGCGGTATGATAGGAGTTGTCCATTTTTTCTATTAGCACCTGCAGTTGCACAAGCATTCAGCTTGATGGGGCAAGCAAGAATTGGCCAGTCTGAAAAGTAGGAGGAGAGATAGGGTGTAGTGCCTTGGGATCACGATGGCAGTGCTTCATCTCTCTCTAGAGTAACTTAAGATACATATGCACGCACCCCTCGGGCAAGTTTCCATCAGTTCCATTCAGCACGTGTTAGTAACCTTACAATGAGATGAATCATCTACTTACAGCAATTTACTAAAATGCAAATTTTGTAATTTCACTCTTTGGATACCCCTGCCTTGGACGCCCGAGGCCGCCGCCCCTCATTCTGTGAAACACTGGTCTCTCACATTTCATATGTAAGGATTGCTTGCAGATTTCAAGACAGGAATTCGAATGCACTGACTTGCATGAAACCGCATTACTATTGTAAAAGGCTCGACTGCGTCACCTTTGTGGACACTGCGCCATTAAAGTTTGTTATAAGAAGCAGAAACGTTTTGTGAGCAGTAGGTAGAATAGTGCGTAGAAAAAGTGAACGTGAACGAAATACGGAAAAGCTGTAAGCGTAGGGATCGAAACATTAGCTGTTCCGTGATGAAGCGGGATACGTGCCAGTGGTTGTGACATCTGACGTCAGTGTCACGAATGATGCGTGGAGCTGTGCCACAGATTAAAAAATGCCGAGAGGCATTGATGGAATGTTGGCATTGAGCTCTCACTTGTGTACTTCAATTAACAGAGATTCGAGGGTCTGCAGTCGCCGTTAGTTACCATCACTACCAACGATCTCGGGTTGTTGGTTTGAAAATACTTGCAAACTGCTGATTTGTGTGAAATTGCGTGCTGCTTTATGCCATTTCTTAAATTGCCCTGTGTTCGCCCAATGTAAGAAGAACTGCAAGAGCGTTTGAACCTGTAAATAATGTTGTAGCGGCTTAGTAAAGCTTACCAGTTTTAATCAATAAGTATAGCTTTGAACGTTCTGGTATGTTGAAAAATCTTCATTTAACGTTCACTGTGGCGTTGCCTTTATTCATGTTGTCAGATACAGTTCATAAAAATCGCTATTTCACATTTTATGTTGTGATATTTTGGCCCCAAACAAGGTAGATGTTATAAATCATGTTAGGGTGATGGGCGGGGTTCAGCACGTGAAACATGGCACTGTTTGGCGTCATGCTTTCTGTTCAACAATTTCTGGATGGAACGTTCCAGAAAACTGTTTGGTTAACCGCTGCGAAACAACATTGCGTAAACTTTCTTAAATTCCGCGTGCACCACCTCGTAGAAACATTTTGTGACATAATCGTGGTGACGAAAAGAGTCAGCAAAGTCTCGTTTTTTGTGCAACGAAACTCAACGTGACCGCTATTATCACGTCAAGTTAAAAACTATGTGCAGGAAAGAGATTTGTCAAAAATTCGCTCGAAATGCGTGCATATTTATTCATAAAAATTTTGTATGTTTCAAATCTCCAGTTAAAAACATAACATCACTGGCAATAACTGTGGCATAACAGTCTGTTATAATTTTCTCACCGTTGTTAGCAGTTATTCCAGGTACAAATATTTTAACACACGATTTTTACTGCCCGACTAAAATAAAACTGTGCTAATCAGGAAAGGAGCAATGTACTTTACCTGCTTGCAATCATTTGGAAAAGTTAATATGGTATTTTACTTGAAAATACAAGCACATCGCTTTCGCTTAATAGACAAGATATTTTTTCACATTTTCAGGCGTACGTGGCCAATGCAACGATGATGCTCTAGACGCTTTGTTTTGGTCAACTTATCTCACGTTTTCACAGCTATACAGCACAGTTTCCTGGTAATGTTTTCCTGTTCTAGACTGGCTTATTTCTACACCGTCAACACACGTAGATGATCTAATGCGCTTCAACCACTAAGTGGAAGAAAATGGATCGTGTTGCCGTTCCAGTGATAAAAATCTTTTTTTACTCAGGCAGCAGTAGCTGAACTGATATAGCTGGAGAAATAGGTATGGATGTTTTGACCGTCTTGAGTGCAGTGCCGTGTTACTGGTTAGTGCGGTGGTGGCAAGTGATGTTCAATGCTGACTAAGCTTATTGATTGTAAGAACGAGGAACTCAACTGCAATTAGGGCGCCATTGCAAAAAAACATCCTGTGCATGATGGATCAGATTTTAATTCATTTTGTAATCGCTGCTGACGAGTTTGAAAGCAGGATCGACGGCATGATTTTGTGCATACATCATTTCAAAAGTATTTCCGCGGTTTGAAACAAAGTGAAATTTTTAGGCATTTAAATGTTATATAGGAACAACAACAACATCAACAGCATTTTAGAAGCCATTTTGGAATTTTTGAAAATGACCTCTTCTCATGATTAACGGGTGCAGGAAGCTGCTGCACCAAATCCTTTGCTTTTCGAGCAAAAATAATTTCAAACATGAAAACAGTTGTATCGAAATTTTAATCATTTTAGTTTTTTTCAATTTAATTCTTTTCCCGAAAGTCTTAATGGGGTTGAATTTGTGGTAAATGTACCTTTATGTTACTTACTGAACTTGCAATGTAAATTTTTATGAAAACTTAATTTTTGTGCATGATGATACTTTTTGGTCAAAAAAGCCGCATCCCTTCAGATTTTAAGCCCAACGACCGATTGACAGCCTTGACATTACTCGAATCTATTTTTTGATACAAAAAAACGTGTGCTCTTTAAATGTTGGCGTTAGCCGTGCTCCATAACTCATTTTTATCGTTTGACTTGGACACCATGGGCGACGTTAGGTGTGCAATGTCCCCACTTCCGATAGCAATCGTTTGTTGTCACTGTTTCCCGTTTCGTAAGCTCACGCGCCGCGCTGTGCACGTGCTTGCTATCGCGTCCTCGAAAGCTTTCCGCTTCTTTTAATGAATTTCGAATGAGCTGAACCGCAGATGAACACAATGCTATCAGTGGTTATGTTCTCGAATAAGTATTTTATAGCGCAACAATTGAAAAGTTTTTTTTGTATGTTGTGTGTACTGCCATGCAGAACTATTGTGAGCATAAACTAAAAGTTAGTGTTAAGCATCATTTTTAAAATTTGGATTGGTTTAACGCTGTCTTACAGAAAGGTTGTATGTTAATGTGTTAAGAGTAGGAACAAAATTCTAGTGCCTGATCATTACGAACAGGTGTGTCAGAGTGTTCGAAGCTTTTCAAAAGGCCCTTTGCGCTTTTGTTGGGACCAGGTTGAGATATGTTCATAGAAAGAAGGTGATCAGCAGGTTTTCTAACCAGGGGTGCTCATACCACTTCCGGTTTGGAGGTGTAATTCCAAGAGCTGCAGAATTATTTTCATCGACTTCGTGTTTTTTCTTACATAAATATTTTTTAAAGCAATGTTTCTTAAAAAATCTAAGTTATGAAAACAATTCATCTATGTTAAGCAAATGATTACATAAGTTGTTTACAACAACGTACAAACATTATCACGTGACAAACACAGTATCTCAAAGAAAACGTCATATTATGAGAGTTCTTGAACTTTTTCCTACATCTTCCCATCAGTACAAACATTGATCATGGTTGACCGGAAAGGGGAAGGCAAAAGGATCATTTGCCCCCCTTGGACATCGGTAAGTGGTAGTAGTGAATTTATTGGCGATAAGAAAGATAGTGCATTTACAGTTTCATAGTAAACAGTCTGCCAGGACACCGAAAAAAACAGTACGGTTATCATGTCAGGTGTCCCTAAAAAAGTTAACATTAAACTACATTTTAGTTATTGATATGGCCATGTGAAAAACTATCACTAACAACGCAGTTGAAGAAAGGGGGTGTTTGCAGGATCACCCCCAAAGTTGCGAGGGGAGTGCTGGGTCGCATCTGGTTTCTCTCGTTGGGGTGCGCCAGTTCCTGAAGGAACTGAGCTGGACGAAGAAAGTGTAAACCCAGCCAAAATGAAACTCCGTCCGGTTTACCATAACCCTTTCGCATCCGTGCAAACAAGCTCAAAAGCAGTTTTTCTAGGGCAAGATTTACAGCAACAACAAAACTGGTTGGATAACGAGACGATCATCTAGATATTTGCTTGGAGATGGTACTGCCACTGCTGAGCTGAAGGTGGTGGTTGCTCATCTTCAATTGCCCTGAAACAACATGAAAGCAAAACAACAGCAACACAGAACAAGTACAAGCAAAATAAAATGATATTCACAGAACAAATACAAACTAAAATAAAATAAAATAAAATGATTTTCGCAGAGAAGGAACAAACAAAATAAAATCATATTCAAGACTAGGTTAACTTACATTGTATAATGGCACAAAAGTATGACTTTATCTTGTTAATTTTTTGTGCATTTATCATACATTTGACATAAAAAATGGGCAATAAGTTAGATTTTCAAGAAACTGCGAAAACTATATCTAAAATGATGTGTCTTCTTCCGCATACTGTGCGATAAGGTGGGCTCGATAACGTTTTCTGAAGAGAATAGAAGATAATCGTTGCAGTGTATTATCAACTGAATCCCAAATCTTAGGTCCGTGATACCTGATCGATCTTTCGCCATGCTCGCTTGAAATCGAATGCAGGAAATATTTACCATGGGTGGCTTTCCTGGTTAAGTGAGTGTGAACTCAAGTAACTGGGACAAAGTAATCACCAAAGGTTTGTGGAAGCTTGCCATCGTGCAAACAGTGCATCAGTTTAGTAATTTCAAGGTGATAAATATCTTTTATTTTCAACAGATTTGATTGATGGTAAAGTGGAGTTACATGTGATCTGTAGGAGGCAAAGTTCATCGCTCGAATAAATTTATTATGTAGAACATTTAAATGATTTAGAGCAGTTTTTGGCACTGATCCCTATGCACCAATTGCGTATTGAAGGTAGCTATAAACTAAACAAAAGTAAACTGACTTTAGTGCAGAAGCAGTCAGATAGTGTCTTGTCATGTAAAAAATTCCAAGGCTTCGTGCTAATTTATCCTCTAGGTTGGTTATGTGTTGGTACCAAGACAATTTATCATCTAGAATTACTCCTAAATGCTTCGTACAATTAGCGTGAGCAATTTGATTGTTGCCAATTTTAACAGAGAATGGTGTTACTGGTTTTGGGTCGCATTTAATTAATATGAAGATGGCTTATTATAGTCAAGACAGAGTTTGTTAATTATCATCCAGTTATCTATCTTTTGCAGACCAGCATTTGTTGGTGTGTTCAGGTCTTGTGGGTTTGTTGCTTGAGAAACTTAGGAGGGTGTCGTCTGCAAACATGGTTGTTCTAAATCTTGAAAATTTGGGTAAGTCATTAATATATAAAGCGAATAATGGAGGTCCAAGCATTGAACCTTGAGGCACCCTGCGGTTTATATTTTGAACATCTGATTTACATCCTTCAACCACAGTATACCGCTGACGATCTGGTAAGAAGCTTGTCAACAATTTTAAGGGTAGGCCTCTAATTCCATAAAATTGTTCAAGCTTGTGTAGGAGTATGCTGTGGCCAATTGTATCAAACGCTTTAGAAAGATCACAAAATATAGCACAAGTAGTATATTTTTCTTCACGATTTTTCAATAGATTTTCGTGAATATCATAGATAGCCATTGATGTTGACAGTCCACTACGAAATCCGTACTGAGAGTCGGATAACATCTTATTTTGTTCAACATAAGAGTACAAGCGGATGTATATAAGTTTTTCAAAATTTGTTCAAATGGAGACAGCAGGGATATAGGCGTATAATTTGTATAGTGATTTTTGGCCTCCTTTGTGAATAGGGATTACTTGTGTACATTTTAAGAATTCAGGATAGATACTTGTTTTTACCCATCTATTAAAGAGCTGTGCTAAAAATGGTGATAAAATCTGCTTACATGTTTTTAGAATGTGTATAGGGATGTCATTCATTCTTACACTTTTAGATACTAGCAGATTATCGATAATTATTTTTACCTCTTCACTAGTTGTCTCATGAAGTACAAATGATTTCTGGGATCCATGGCATGAGACCGGGTATTGCTTACTACCGGGTGATATTATAGCAGCTGCCAACTGATTGCCAATAGGTACAAAATAATCATTAAAAGATATTTGCCATGTGTGTAGGGTCACTGGCAGGTTGTTGATTTACAAGGTTTATCAGCTCATCTGGGGAAGTTAAACCTTTTTCCTTGCCTTTAACAAGAAAATTTATTAGTTTCCATGTTTTCGGGGATCATGACTGTTGGAAGATAATTGTGATTGGTAGTAGTTTCTTTTACTCATTTCCATGATATGTTTAAGCTTATATCTATATTTCTTATAATGATTATGGGCTCTTGTGTTTGAGAATCTGGTTCGAATCAGAGTTCTATACATTTTATTTTTATTCTTGATTGATTTGTAAAGACCAGTTGCTACCCATGGTTTTTTAGATAGTTTCTTTTTTGATCTAGAAAGTTTTTTAGTGGAGCCTGTTGGTTGAGGCTGTCACCCAAAACATTTAACGCTTTATAAAGATCCTTGCTGGGGTCACCCTCAGTTTGAGGTAAATGTTGAAATTTATGATTAATTGTTTCAAGGAACATTTCAGAATCAAAGTTAGTAAAGTCACGCTTTGTGATAGGTTTCTTGTCATGTATTTTAGCGGTATTTGTTTTGATTAGCATGAAAACTGATAAATGGTCTGACAGGTCATTGATAAGTATTCCAGGGATTAATTTTTCCAATTCAAAAGTAGTGTAGAAGTGATCAATGAGTGATGCGCTAGTTGCTGTTACCCTAGTTGGCCTGGTTATTATTTGTTGACAGTTATAACTTTCATATGTTTCAATATATTTATGTACGCTTGATGAACTTGTGTGTTGTAATAGATTTACGTCAATGTCTCCACAAATAATATATAGCAGCCTCTTGTCACTTAGATAGTGTAAAATAGCACTAACATCATCAGTAAACTTTACAATCATATTTAGGGTGTCTATAAATAACCGCAAGAACACATTGCCTACAACCGATATTAGTCTCAACCATAAGCTTTCAGCATATTTTAGATCATTACATATACCACTTCGCCTTTGAAATGATATGTTGTCTTATATATATATTCCAATACCACCAGCTTTTTGGTCAGAATCAGCATGTACAAAATTACATCCACAAATTTTTGTTTGAAGGAAAGGGGTATGTTTTTTGTTAATTTTGGTTTCAGAGACAGCTATTATCTCTGGGGATTTTTTCAGGTCATAAATTAAGTTTACAAGTTTATCCAAGTTCTTTTTCAAGCCTCTAATATTAAGATGAACTATGCAAGTTGGGGTAATTGTTTTATTAGTCAAAAGAGAGTTGAATACGTGATGGTCATAGTATTTACACTCAGAGTCGCTTGGGTCAGAAAGTAATGGCCAGGACTTATAGGCAACATCTGATATGCTATGATCACAGTCTAATTAATATACAAGAAGTTGGAAACGCATATATCGCAAAAGTAAGGCGTGCTACTTGAAGACAATGCAGCAAACTGAGAATTAGTCAAGTTTGAACATTTTAAGTGCAACCATTTTTTGCATATATCGCAGAAGATTGCAGGAACAGCTGAACTAAAACGTCTGCTGCATTTTCTACAAGAGTCTACCAAATCCATTTTGTCATGTTATATAAGTTCAAACAGAGATGTTTGCTGCAACTATCTAATGGTTAATGATTTTGTATCTCACCAAGTCACTTTCTTTTGTTATGACAATGGTGTTGCTGTTCTCATTCCGTCGTAGATAGGTGGTTCCATTCCTTGTCCAGATGTATTTGAAGTTATTGCTTTTCAGTGGCGTACGCAGAAAATTTTCATGGGGGGTTTCATTCAGTGGCAGATGGTGGTCATTTGTATTTGGTGTGCGCTGTTTGTGACGTCACAAGTTGACGTCATATTCATGTTTTCTAGCGAAGTTTGTTAACATAATAGGCATATTCTTCTACACGCGCTCCCGTTATTTTTGTAAAAAATCAAGTCCTATACACTCGCCTTATAAAAAAGTTTTTGTAAAATATCACGCTCAAGGGAGGGTTTTAACTCCAACACCCCCACCCCCCCTTGCGTACGCCCTTGTTGCTTTTCCTGTACAATAAGCATTTGTTGAAGCGTTGGCGGTTGACCTGGTGAGACTCTCATTAATATAGATACGCTCCTGTGGATGGGTTTTGTTGTATTCCTGTAACAGGTGTCGATGGCTGTAGATCTCATCTCGGATTCGTCTCGAGCAGAATCTTGCGATGACAGAAGGTCGCGGATTGCTTTCAGACTTCCCAGAGAGTCTATGTGAAACACTGATGTCATCCACAGAACGGCCCACCTCTATAAGCTTTGAGACACCGGTAATGAGCTCATTGGGACTATGAACCGAAAATATTTAGAAAACCTGAAACCAATAGTTTAATTCCGATTAATTGATATATAATCCTTGCAATGACAGTTTATTTCCCGGTGTGACACTAACACCGCACAAGAGCCAGCTTCATTGCTCTGGTGTCATGCCTTGCAGTTCACTCATGTTCATTCTTTTGCCTGCTGGGGCATGTTGTGAAATTTGTGAGCGGATTGTCTTATCGTTGGTCTTTGTTGCGTAACAATTACATGGCAGCAGATCTTCAAAGGTTCACATTAAGATCCGGTTGTAGGTGTTTCGCCGCGTGTGACTGTTGAACGCAGATTCTTGCCAGATAATGTAGCCAGACCAGGGGTGTGACGAGCTTAGATGGGGCCCGGGGCAAGAAGCAAGTTTGGAGCCCCCATGTTCGCACCTGAGGTCTTTCGGAAGCAAATGCACTGCATTGCAGAATGTACGTGTGACATTGATGGGACTTTTCGGCGCCTCCTGCGGTCATTCGGCGCTCCCATNCTGATTCGGCGACCGGGGAATTGTGCCCCCCTTCGTTACGCCCCTGAGCCAGACAGGGACTGCTGATAAGTTAAATACACATAGTTTTATACTGTGTGAAAAGAAACATGAGTGAACCTGTTACAATGTTTCCACAAGTTTGAAAAATCCACTGTGGCTTCTTTTCACTCAGTATAAAATTATACGTAGGTTGTTAGAATGCATCTATGCAGGCTTGTGGGAATATTTCTTAATCGTTAAGGTATATTTCTGACTTCCGAGTGAGTACTGAGTGCAAAGCTATATTTGCTGTTGCGAATTTTCGAAGCTATCTGCTCAATTTTTTAAGTGGTGTTCTAACTATAGTGAGTTTTGTCTGATAGTTGTGTCAACATGCAGGTCTACTTGTTCGGTTTATGCATGATTAGCGTTTATGTGTGATGAGCGTTCACAGTGAAAAATCAACAAAGACTAACAAGGTTTATTGGAAGGTTCTTCTTCTTTCATTTGAGCGAGTTCTTTTATCCACTGCTAGCCCGCCTAGATATCGGGGCAGGTGTTAAGCAGCCNTTCGGTTGTTTCATCGTCCAGGACTGTCAGGCCGTGTAGTCTGTGGGGGGTCGATGGATTGGACAGTGGAGGACGACATGGTCGACGGTTTGTTCTTCTGCGCCACACTCACAGGCTGCAGAGGAGGCCATACCTCATTTGTACAGGCAGGAGCGGAAACGTCCGACACCGGTGCGGAGGCGATTAAGCCGGATCCAGGCTCTTCTTGGGAATGTCATTCCGGGTGTGTGTGTACCGGTGTCTGGAATTGAAGTGCGGAGTCTTGTGGATTTGTCCGCCCACTCCACGTTCCATTGATGATCCGCCCACTGCGCCGCACGTATGTTATTGTTGTCAGATAAACTGATGAGTTGTTGTGCGGCGGGTAAAAATGGGTGTCTCGATTTGAGGCGCCGTGCAGCTGCACCCGATGGACGGGTGAGCGCTGAGTGGAGCAGGTGTCCAGGTTTCATGGCACGGCGTCCTAGAGATGGTGTGGCTCCTCTGCGACAAAGCTTAGCAGGTTGGATGCCTGCGAGGATTGGAAGGTTGTCCGCTGGTGCAGGACGCAGGCATCCAGTCACAATTCGCAAGGCGTCGTTGATGGCGGGATCAATGAGGCGGGTATGAGCACTGCGGCACCAAACAGGAGCGCAGTACTTTGCAGTCGAATGGACCAGGGCTAGGGTGGCTGTTCGCAATGTTGTTGCTCCAGCGCCCCAACTGGAGCCAGCAAGCCGCCTCAGGAGTGCGACGCGTGATGCGACCTGCCCAACGTTACTCCGAGGTATTTGGTCTCGGAGCAGAAGGGCAGGGTTTCGTTGTTGAAGTTGACTTTCAGCTCACGTTTGGCTTCCTTGTTGTTGAGATGGAAGTCTGCCGACACCGTTTTCGTGGTGCTGAGCTTT
>JGI24159J19872_10006109_pt1 | contig 15649 bp, 10 predicted proteins | sample Ectturendosymbi4_FD_19872 | JGI IMG/M metagenome (IMG submission 19872) | reverse complement strand
ACTCTAATTTAAATAAGAAGCATTTAGTCAGTCTAGAATTCTACATGCATGTATCGCTGTGGTCGATTCCAGTCTGAGAGTCGAAGTATTGGAAAACTATTCCTATTTGGTGAGTTATGTTTATTGTATTGTTTAAACCCTATAATAAAAGGAACAACAAACTGATTATATGTGTCTTTGATATTAATAACCGGGATTAGAAGTCTTTGCTAGGGAGGTCAAGCAAACTTAGATTTGTGAATACCATCCTTGCTACGTCTATGGTCGAACTCACGTAGGAAATTCGGATGTAGCTAAATGCGGCAAAGTTCTACCCACAATAGAAACTTTTCCGTAATAACAATAACTTGCTAACGTGTGCATTTTTAAGCAAAATCAACAATTTTGAACAATGGTAAATGTCTGAATTTTCTCTTTAATAACATGCTTCATGCTGTTAATGCGACTTCTGGTGCTGCATAGTGTTGCTGATGGCTTTGTAATCTCTTAGATACTTGGTGAGGTTAAGCTCCATACAGGCATTGAGGCTTCCATCCGTAACGAGATCGTAGGTTGGTCTTGATATTTTTTAAGTGTGAGAACGACTGCTCACATGCATACTTGGAGCCACATATGGTCAATACAGCAATACACACTCTCTGCAGTGTGTGGTATGTGACAGGAAGCGCGTTTCAAGTTTTAACAACCAACTGGTCTGCATGTTGAAGGTCTTTCATTTCTCTCCATCTGTGCTTGCTGTCGTGGAAGTATTTCCAAATCTTCATGCAGTGACTTGAACTTGTTCACCCACATATCTGAAGCCTTCAGGTCAGCAACTTCTAACTCATAATCTCTGATGGAAACACGAGGGATGTAACTCAAGTCGACTTCGTCCACAGCACATTCATGTGGATGAGTGGTGAACTTAAAAAGGCGAGTGCGCTCACGAAATTCTTCAAAGCGTGCTTTGAATGACTGCAGAAGATTAGATGTGAAGCCAACTAGCTGCTGGAGATTAAAATGTTGAGTGGGATTACTGGCTTTGAGTGTATCTTTAAATTCTTTCAATCTTTGAAAATGTAGCAGACGACCTGTCTCAACATCCGTAATAAACAGTTCCAGATTTTTTCAAATGCAAACACTGCTTGTTGAAGGGATAAGATTGTGTTTCCAATGCCTTGCATTTTCACATTGAACTGGTTTAGATGTTCAGTCATGTCCACGAGATAATAAAACTTCTGGAGCCAGTCAGTGTTAGTTAGTTCAGGATGCTCAACGTTTTTCATTTTAAGAAAAGTCCGTATTTCGCACAGGCAAGCTCCAAAGCGGCTGAGCACCTCCCCTCTTGACAACTAACGCACATTGCTGTGCAAAAGCAGACCAGGATAATTATTCCCAACTTCATCCAGCAGTGTTTTAGACTGGCGATCATTTGAAGCTCGGGCAACGATGAAGTTGACCACCGAAATGACCACATCCATCACTGCACCAAACTGCTTGCCACATAGTTGAGCACAAAGCGCTTCCTGATGCAGAATGCGATGAAAACTTAGGATAGGTCTATTTTCATATTCATGAAGAAGCGCTACAAATCCTTTGTTTTTCCCCACCATACAGGGAGCACCATCAGTGCACACTGAAATAAGTTTATCCATCGGCAGATTTTTTTCTTTAGCGAACTTCATGAAAGACCTGAATAAATCCTCCCCTCTTGTTGTTCCTTTCATTGGCAAAACAGCAAGACTCTCCTCACGCAGTATGTCACCGGCAATATACCTTGCAATTACAGTGAACTGGGATAAATGGCTTACATCTCTAGACTCATCCAAAGCGAGAGAAAAGTAAGCCGCTGCATTTATGTCCTTCAGTTGTGTTTCCTCCACTTGATTTGCCATCATGATAGTGCGATTGTAAACAGTTTTTGCTGACAGAGGCATGTCTTTTATTCTTTTCATTATTCTATCTTTATTCGAAAAATCCTCAAAAAGTTTATTAGCAACATCAAGCATAAATATTTTGGCATACTCGCCGTCTGTGAATGGCTTTCCGTTCGTCACTATTGCTAAAGAACCAGCAAAGCTAGCCAAATTGCAGTCACCTTGCCGAGTCCATGCACGAATTTGCTGCTGGCTCGTTTGCGCTCTGCGTAGTAGTTCTAAGCATGCCTTCTTTCTGCTGCCCCCGCTGGATATTTCGATGAAAAAGTTGCATGGCGTGTGTCGAAATGCCGCTTTACATTCGATCGTGTCATCGACGAAATAATATCATTGCATATTAGACACACAGCAGAACCTTTTCTCTCCACAAACGAAAATTCCTCCGTCCATTCGTGCTGAAATGTAAGATACTCATTATCTTTCTTTCTGTTGGACATCTGTGCAGTGCCCTAAAAATGTCGGCTACCACAAGATTTATTAATAAGGAGGTCTACTGATTCCACAATATCGCTTAATAAACAAATCTCTCAAAAAAACTCGATTTACAGAAAGTACACCAACTAACTTCGCTCAATCACCAAACTGCTAGTAAGCTTCAGTTGGAACAATTTGCTAAACAAAGTCAAGCGACGGAATAACTTACGCAATGGAAAATTACAGAAAAAGTTTCATTCGTAGCAATGGTGTTATACATAACAATCGTGTCGTAACAATCGTGTCGAAAATTTCAGAGAAGTTTCATTCGTAGCAATCGTGTTAAGAAAATATCACGCGAGCCAGAAGCCGTCATGAAAAGAGCCACATATGGCTCGCGAGCCATAGGTTCCCGACCCCTGATCTATGTGATGATACTCATCATTTTAATGCGATTTTCAAAACAGGCCCGCGGGCGACCAACGTGGTCCTTGCCTCTGAGTACATCCAAACATTTTTGTTACCCTATAGCTATGACAGGCTTATTTGCAGGAGACTCTAGCTGTTGTTCTTCAAACTTTGGATAGTTTTGAGTTGTTGGCAAAACTGTTGGGGCATTGTTGCCAAGAAATTCCTCGTTGATTGTGAAGCAGACAAGCTCAGAGGCACCTTCGGTCAGTGTTCAACTGCAAAACAATACTTAGTTTCGTGTCTATTACATGCCAAAGATGCCTTTCCAATGCCAATTATGGAGCAAGTATACAAAATCCTCTATTAGACGCTTCCGCGTTGTCTGTAATTTTACGGCCAATGCCCCTCCATGGTCCAAATACCCTAGCTCAGATTCCCTGACCATGAGAGACTTGGACGAAAACATGCTACCATAGCGCTATAGGGTTAATTAGTAACGCTACTATCACATAAATAAAATAAATCGTGGGTTCTCGAGACTAAGTCCTATGAGAGACTACAACACCAAAGGCCATAGTCAATGTTACTGACCCTAGCTGCCAGCAACAGGACCACACACCCAACTTAAACATCATACAATTTATTAACAGTATGACTACATCAGACTCTAATCATCCAACAATGATAACACATATGAAAAATGAATACAACATCCTAAAATGTCCCCCCTTATTTCGTAAAAATATTCTAAGTACAAAATCATAAAAAATTTGAGCAGAACTTTGTTGCCTTTTTTAATCTAAAATGTCCTGTTTTTTGTTAAAGTATAAATCTCCTAAAAATTTGACAAGAGTTCCGCCGTAATTTCATTTTTGCAGTTTATGAAATTTTCAAAGTCAAAAATTACTTTACCAAAAATTAACAAAGTATAAAATCCGTTTGTACTTACAGTTTTGTAGGCAAAAGCTAACTCATTGTTTAGAATACAGTTCTACATAACAACCTTCCATTACAACAGTCAAGTCTAGAATGACTGTTCCCTGTAACCAGGCCCTCTTTTATTATCAACCTTTCCTTAGTTTATTTCTTGTATGACAACCTTTAGTTGCAAAATGTCTTTTAGTTGCAAAATGCTGTTTTGTTGCGCAATGCTGTTTTGTTGCACAATGCTGTTTTGTTGCACAATGCTGTTTTGTTGCACAATGCTGTTTTGTTGCAAAATGCAGTTTTGTTTACACTATACACTCTGGTTATTAGATAATGCTGACCCTATTACATATACACATTTATATGACATGTAAACGATTTTCCCAAACATTTTATACATCCAGAAATTCATTAATTAATTCCATATCAGCCTCAGTAATCTCCACCGGTACAGCAATCAAGACTTTAATGTTATCATGTTCAAGTGTTTCTTCATGTTTTTGCTTGTTGTAATTGATATCTGCCATCCTCATTCCCTGCTGTATCTTTTCTTTTGTAATATTTTTGAATGTTGTTTCTTCCATCCAGTCATACAGAATAAATCCTTCACCATCATTTGTTATCAAGTCTATCTTTGTTACTCGTAGATGCCTGTTGTAATATTTCATCTTGACTTGATAAACCTTGTCTTCTGCTCTGAATCTTAACTTTATTGATTCTCTCTTGTCCATTGTATGTATAATCCAATGCATTATACACGCAAACACCACTTCTTCATCCAATTCTTTAAATGGTTTATCTCTCATTGCGACATTGGATAATCCAAGACAAGAAAATACTTGTTTCTGTCATTGCTTTGTACAGAAGTCTCTTCTGCTTCGTTTGCGTTGTTCGGAAATATTTTCTGCATCATGTGCTTAACTTTCTTTTGCACATCACTTTCTGCTTTGTGATTTCGGATTTACTTAATGCTTGACATATAATTTTGTTTTACTAATTTTGTCTGGTATTTTTAATCATCCAGATGTCATACGTGTTGTCCTAACAAAACACATACGCTTATTTCACATATAAATAACATTTCCAATTGTCTTTCAGTTCCTTCAGAAGTGTCAAAGGAGTATTTTTTCCTCTCAACATATAGTCATTTGTCTTTCATGAAAAGAGTGTTCAGAACGTGTTTAGGTTAAACTTAACCTTAACAGTAATAACTCCAAACAAGCTCAAGCTCCAATTATACAGTGGCGTAGGAGCAGGGTGTGAAAGCTCACCCCAAAAGTTTTGATTTGTCAAAAATTTGGGCAAAATCTAACAAAAATTGGGCAAAGAAAATTCGACAATTTAACAACCTTAATGAAATTGCACTTTGTCATTGACACCACATTCACAACAGACCTGTCATGAACGTTGGCTGTTATGAACGGGTCTGTCATAAACGGGTCTGTTGTGAACGTGTCTGTTACTGTTATAAACGTGGTCTGTTATGGACTGGTCTGTTTCGAATGGTCTGTTATGAACAGGTCTGTTTTGAAAGGGATACAGCCCTTTTGGGCTGAAAGGGATGCAGTTTTGAAAGGGGACTACTGATCCAGCTGGTTTCTGACAATGCTATTGTACAGCGTAGCGAACTTTTTTGCGGTTGGGCAATTAAGAAACAAAGTTCAAGTACCAAATTTTCTGTTTTCCGGTCTATGGCAATGTTAGACGAACATATGCACCACCAGCTGTAGAAAATTTCTGGGAGAACGTTTGTCCCATGTGGTTTTTTGGGCAAAAACCTTTTGCACCCTCACAAAATTGCCTGTTCCTACACCTAAATAACTACAACATCAATTTTAATAACCCGTCCCGAAAACGAAACCACACATCAACTAGCACCAACACGGTCATGTGTTTCGATTCAACATTTATTTGCGTTTTTTCTCTAACCCCTGACATGGACCACGAGTCTGTGCGAAACACGCAAATAAGTAAAGGTAAAAAAGTATACTTCCTCAGCGCGTTTATTTTTATTGTTGCTCAACCTTTTCCTCCAATCCATTGTTTTTAGATATGAACACCAGCATGTACTGTAGTTGATCCTGCGATCGCGAGATTTTTGCTTTGTTGTTTGATTGTTCCTCCGATATATCAGTCGTCTTTTATAGGATTTCGCTGTCATTTTTGAAAACCCCACCTAAAAGAGTGAGCGTCCAATTGGGTCTGGGATATAGCAAACTACAAAGCGGCATTTGAAAGTATAGCCCGAGATGACTCAAAACAAAGAGCTGCTTCACCTACATGTTCGATGCAGATATGCTTTACGATGTGTTCAATGCGGATGTTTTACCATGCGAAGTGCGTCAACTGCCGAACGATCAAACCGCGATTTTCACGTTCAGTCATCGTCGACCTGCACACCGGTGTCTGTTCAAAACCGACCACGTTCACAACGATCCGTCATGAAGGTTTTCTGTTGCGAACGTGAGGTCGTGAGCTGTTTCAAACGGTCTGTAACTGATCTCAGCAGCTGCGTATAAGCAAACTACTAAGTGCAAGCATTCGTAGCACTTGAAACATTTTTTATTATAGACTTGTTTCACTGAGCCATGAACACACACGAGGTGATTTTCAGGCGAGGAAGACGCAAAAGAATAAGAACGCATAGAAAAAAATGATAATAACGACGAACGCTAACAGTGGCCATGGATGCCAACAGGTCTAATCTGTGCCCAGCATTTTGTTGCGCTAAGATTCAAACGTACGGAGAGCGAAAGCAGAGTGGCCACGGACTGTGGCTCGCAGCTCACAGCACAAGTGTCCGCCAGTTGCAATTTTGAGACTGGAGCAAGCGCACTGAAGACTGAACACGGCGAATCCAAGCAGTATGACTACTTTGGTTGGTCGTTCCCTGTAGTGCACCGTTTGTAGTTGGCTCCCAAACGAAAACAGTTCAGCTAAAAACGTACCTGACAAACATAGGTCAGTAAATAACTGTACCTTCGGCGCAACTGATTATCTAGCAGTAGCAAAACTCTTACATAGGTTGTTGGCTGGAATCTGAAGTGTTGAAAATGTATTTATTACCGTTCATTTCGGTTCAACTGGCTGTGGTCGCCAAGTATCAGCAAAGAAACTTTAAACCAGACGGCCACAGAGAGGAAAGATTCATCTGCGAGACGATACGTCGTACCAAGCAAAGAATTAAAAAGGGGTTTCGAAGTCGTAGCTACCTTCGAGGAGAATACTGCGAAAAACTACGGCGGACAGCGGAATAGCAAAGACGAATAAGTAGTAAATACAGCAGTGTAGACTGTAACCGCAGACGTCGACATCCCGTACATCGTAGCACTTGGTTTCAGGTCGTTGGTTTCGTTCGTCCACACGCATCGGGGCGTGACCGGTGCAAAACCACAGGTCTGTCCTCGCTCGACCAATCAGGAACGCGCGGCAGGGTAAAAACAACAGCACGGGTGGTTTGGGACAATCACGCTATCGGGGGCGTCGACAAAACAGAAGAAAAACGTTGCACTTTCTGTTGGTTCCGAGCACGGCGTCGTGCGTCAGTCGTACGAAGCAAGCCAGTGGTTGTCGTGCAGGCCGGTCATGCACCCAGGCGAGTTCTTCTCCACCTTGAGGCAGCACATCCAGTAGCTGCGCCCGTACGGCAGGTCGGAGTAGAAGCGTTTGGGGTGGTAGCGGCACATCGACATGTCGCCGCGCACGAACTGACGTCGACACTTCTTGCACGGGTCGTCGATGTACCTGCGGAAATGTGCCGATACGTCAGCTAAGGATTGTTATCCTGGTGGCCGAGACAAAGTCAAAGGATTTTGTGGAGATTCTGATCAGGTCGCGGAATTTTCCTGACACTAAGATTTTGTTATAACCAGGGTTGCCGATCCGGAGTCCGAGTTGTAAGGAGACGGAGGTTTTTGGGTGGAGTCGGATTTTTTTGTCCGACTCCGGACGTCCATATCGATCATTTTTCATCACACTCCTTTAATTCGGAATTCCTGTTGAAATGGTACAATTTCTTTTGAAACTTTTGTTGAAACAGATTTCTTGCTGTGCACCACGATTTCCATTGATTTTAACAGACAAATTTCATTCCCTTAATGTTAAGGAGTCGGATTTTTTGGAAAGGTCGGAGTTGAAGTCGGATATTTTACCTCCAACTCCGCAACCCTGGTTATAACTCAAGCGAGAAGAAACGCTATGCAACCATGTCACAGAAAGCGCGTTAGAAATTGAAGTAGTGTCAGCTCATCAACAAGAGGAACAGCACAACATCAGCATGAAGCTCGACGAACATCGCCAATGACCGGTGAGATCTGCTTCACACCCAATGACCGGCGCAATTTTCTTGAAAAACCTTCAAAATTACGATTTTTAGTCTTTCCTTGGGTCGCACGAGGTGACCGTGGAAACCAGCGAGCAATTAAATCAGGACAACTTAACATCAAAAAAGTTTTGGCACCATACACCAAGCTACCAAAGTGTCTTTTCTGAAACTTTGCAGGTTTGAATATTCACGCCGAGAAAAAAGGAGACACTTAATGTTCACTGACACATTATGGAACGAGAAACATGTAACAGTGTCCTGCACAGTACCTTTCGTCTTTCGTCCACAGCGAATCTGAACTGCGGATGTCGAAGTTGACGATAATGAAATTGAAATCGGCGCAGACGCATTTGATCGCGGCCAGCGTTCGGGTGTCAAGAAAGGAAAAGATCTGGCAGAGAACGTGATCGGGAAGACTCAGGAACAGATTTTGGCGACTGCAAAAATGACGGGAGCTTTAATTGAGGCAGGAAGATTCTTGGTCAAACAGCATCGTGTACCAAAAATCTTGACTAAACACCGAAAATATACTAAAAACCGTTCGCACTTGCAACAAACAAATTTGAACTTTTAAGCTTCCGTGTTCTGTTCTTCAGTCATAAGGGGTGGCTGACACGGCATACGCTGCTCACATGACGCAACCCGTCGTTTAGCAACGATGGAGTGAGTCATTGCACATTTTCTTCTGTTGCGATCGGTGGGCGGATAGCGTGCAAAGCTTCACACTGTGGCAGCAAGCAACAACAGACATCACTCTATCGTTGTTCGTTCGCGTCACATATATCGAGGTGCTATTCTTAGTGCACTTCCCGTTCGTGGTGCGTCGCGCATGCGACACTGCGCCGACCGAGCGACCAACAATTCTAGCGTGAACGCGAGTACGAGCACATACAAGAACACACACACAACGACGCCCAAGTAGAGTTTTTCTTTAGGATGATACAGAGGTTGTTTATGCCTCAGCCGCAGGCTGTCGGCCCTCCATGAAAGGTGTTCCGATGGGAAAGCAGGCTAAGACAACTGCACTTCACGGAGGGTTGCATCTCTCATGTCCGAACGGACTTTATAGTCATTGAATCCGCCAAACAAACGTAAACAGTTGTAAAGAATAAAGCATATATCAAGCATTTATTAAGTCGCGTAGGACGTATGTATATACCTTTCCGGATCCGGACGCACTTGAGCAGGGTTTGGTATTCGTATCGATTTTAAGAAGGTCGCATCATCAACAGGTGACCCGGGAACCCTTTCCTCGTCGTCAGCATGTTGCATCAGCCGTTGTAATTTTCGTCTAGTCTTTTGAAACTTTTCACTGGGCACCCGCTTCAAGTTGCGTCCAGTCAGTTTCGGGGGTTCTTGCCTCGTTTGCGGGGGGGAGGATGGCTGCGAATTATCCGGCTTGGGGCGGTAATACGTTCCGCCAGGACAGGTTTCCACGCAACTGGTGCTGGGTGACGGTACAGTCTTTTGTGATTTGGTCTTTTTGCACGCACTGCATAGAGAATCTAAAAATTAAATAATAATAATAATAATGCAGGCTCAACTGACAGCAGCGCCAAAAGCACGAAACTGCACAGAACTAGTGGATGAACTTGTAAGGGGATTGGTGGTATTCGTGGTAGTTTCACTTCGGTTCATAAGCATTAAGCAATACACATAACTTCGGCGACCCACCTTACCAAACCACTTTTCACACAACTACTTCCCACAATCACATGGTGGACTGCAGACAAATAAGACAATTTTTAACGTAAAAAATAAGTTGAGAAATGTCCAATGTTTTTCAAAAAAGTCCAGTACAGGGACCACAACCTCCAGCTAGCTGGCACATCACAACCACCAATTTGCCGGCTCGTTGCAGGCCAGGACCAACACGTGAAAGCGTTCTGCTGTCACAATGACCAATTGGTTGCTGCAAGATTTGCCGCTTCAGAAAGAAAATTGTGCAACAGAGTGTTCAGTATCAATAAGACTATGAAATTTCTGCGAAAATGAATAAAACTACTCCAGTGACCCACCAAAGACAAACCGCGACCCAAAACCCAGGGACTGAGAAGCACTGCTACTGGAATCGAAGCCGTTACTTCACGAGCAAGCTCGGCACCAACGGCTATTCTAAGCAGGCTGCACTAATGGGGCACAGAGTTCGAGACATTCTCGCTGTCCCATTACTTCATGAAACTCGAAGGACAACTTTTGTGGAAACAGTACTACTGTACTTGTTAATCAGTTGAGAAATCTCCGGACTTGCGTTGCGCATTTGCCTTTTAATGCTCCACACAGTCTACACATGCATTTCACCACAGTGAAAATGACACTGCGAAATGGTTGACAGCTGTTTTTGCATCGCCACAACTTTTCATTCATTTGCGGCGGATAGGGTATTATGACGTTTGTCACGGCCATGGCAGAAAGAAAACTGCCAAACGCCACGCTTTCGAAGTGCGAAAAAAGCGCATTTTACATTCAACTACGATTAAAAAAGTGTTTGTCAGGTAACAACCATCTTCAAAGCTGCTTTGTCACGCAATCTCGGCTGAGCCAACTCTTCAATCAACCAAAATATTAGGTCGGCAGCACTGCAATTATACAGAACATCCACAACATAGAGTCCCGGCCACGCGCGCATATTGACAAAACAACAAAACAAATTCGTTAACGCGATCACAAAAGTACTGGATGTAAAATAGCTGATTTGCAATAATATCTGTAAGCTTTTCCAACTGAAAAGCTTCAGTGCATCCAATTCAATCGCTTGCAAACTATCGGCATACGGGCGAACGATCACCTGCTCTGACCTGATTTCCATGGATATCAGCTTCATCAAACTGACTTAATTATTTTAATTCATTTACTTTCAGGGCCGTGCAATTTTGATTCCAGTCAGCGTGAAATCATTTGTCACAAAAATGCCAGAAAAGATTGTTCACAATGCTTCGGGTCTTCCATATTTTAAGCAAATTGCTTGGTATTGCTTTCCTTAAAAGCTTCGCAGACCACCATGAGCAAAACGTTAATTTTCCGCGCACTCGTTTAAGGACAGCCCAAGAGCGTAAGTTGCAAAGAATCGAAGATAAACAGATACGATCCTAAGACACACGATGTTTTTGCACAGAAGTTTGCTTACAAGAGAACTAGAAAGTTACCTTCTGGCTGAAATGAGTCGGCGTATCGTTCGAAGTGCAAAACTTTTGAATGAACATTTGAAGAGATGATTTCAGGGTCTGAAAGAGTAGCATAGTGTTCCCTCTAAGAAAATTTTTACACTGAGCAAATGTTTGTTATAATGAATTTGAATATTTCAAGGCTGAGTTAGGAAAGTTCTAAATGAATTACAACTTGGTAAATTATTAGAAGTATAAAATCTTATCAAAATATGAACAAAGTACACAACTCAAACAGCTTCTGCTTGTTTTCGTGTTTTTCCAATGTTTTGGAATTTTGTAAGCGCGCAAGAATGAGACAGCACTGCGCAAATTGTCTGGTTGCATTGCGCAGTTGCGCACCTTAGGAGGAACATTGGTAGCATACATGCCCAAGGTTGTAGTATGTGCACTTAGAAACACCTACTTATTAACAAGCTTGAAATGAACTTACGTTCGACAAAAACATTTCAGTAACATAGAGCAGTTTGCAATTAACTTTTAGGCCTAATTACCTGGTGGGGATCTAACAAGAGGACGTTGAGCAGCATTCCATCTGTTACATACAGTGGACTGTTCCTTCCTTTTCAAATGGGGTTTGCCAGTGCTTTTGCTGGCACAAGACGGAGAGATGGTTGCGCTTCCTTCCTGTGATTTTCTGAACATACAACAGTTATTATGTCTTGAGATTGAGTTAAACTACCAAATTACATGTGGTGTTTCAAAGCAATTTGATAAATAAAGCTATTGAAAATAACATGCAGATCTCTGTACAAGTCAGTGCAATGAGATGGCTACCTCAGGAAGCTCTTTGGCAAAGCGTTACATCTGTCTAAAACATGTTTGCCTATCTCACTTAGCAAAATGTAATTGTGGCCAGTCATCAGGCACTAGACATTTAAATTTACATCTTGTTTACTATACAATTGAATCATGTTTACAACAATGCTAGTTTTTTTCTTACATGGAAGAATTGAAATCTACATTTATGGTTCATAGCAAATGTTGCAAGAACTTTAATTTGGGTAATTTCTACGTTATTTACTGGAGAAACACTTGACACAAGACTTTAACTAGTCATATTTGACAAAGTTGCATACGCTAACAATAAAACTTGCTTATGGGATGCCTGCACATTTTTCATCAAGCCAAATCTATTTTTTAAAAAGTCCAGAAACAGGTTCTGCATTAATTTTTACAAAACTTTAGCTGTTGAATCTTAAGTTCTTTTTAATGCTTCACCTTGAGACTCACAAAATGAAGTTTTCGGTCTAGTTACATGGTATATTAATGGTAGTATGTTTTATTAAGTAAATTAAGCATCAATAGCTTTTTCTTTAACACTTTTTCATACATAAGCATTAGAAAGTTTAAGCAGAAATGTAAATTTGCAAACAGCCAAATTGCAGTTGAGTACAGTCTGTAATACAACATTCCAGTTTTTACTCTTTAAACAAAGACTTACAAAGATTTCTTAAGTGTAATCTGCAAAATCACCAGGAATGTAAAAGGTGCATGCCTATTAGCTTCACATATTAATTTTATCATCAATTAACACTTAATAATTTTATCACAAATTATCATGTCATCACCAACGACCCAAATTTTATACTAACAAAACTAAGCAAAACATAGCGACATTTGAAACACAGCAAATGAAACTTTTGTTGTTAGATTAACCTAATACAACACCACTGTGCTTACCTTAACTGTGTGATAATATCTTTCACAGACTGTGTGATGAAGCGATGTCGATTCGATGAACTAAATGAATTTATTTTTTGGCAAATAGATGAAAGCAACCCTCCACAGTAGGGGCTAGGCAACTTATTCTCAATTTCGTCACATGAGGAATTCACAGAATTCTCAGTGTGGCCTAGAAAGCACAAATGTAACAGAAAAAACATAAGTATACAGCGAAGTAACCACAAACATACCGCGATCACTCTATTAAGCACAAGCATGGTTCTGTTCTGTACACACAACCTAATGAACATCAACTTCACACAGGATAATTTTTTGATAATGTTATTTAAACACAGAACTTATCAAAATGTCAAGATTTCAAAGCATAATATATTTCACAGTAAATCACTACATATGCAATATCTGTATTAAAAAAAACACATAGAGTTGCGGAATGATTATATACCAATTTAAATAATCAAAAGCATGTACATTAGTTGCATCGACCACCAAATCTTTGATAATGAAGAAAACACACACCTCAAGACACTACACTATATGTGGACATCACAAATATCTAATAATAATACTTTTTACATGAACAGAACAGCAAACACAACACTACCTTTGATACTTTGTGTTATAAGAGCATGTACAACTTGAAATTCATTAATTCCTTCATGTTGCATCAATTTTCTGAAGATAAAAACAACCTGGTTTTACAGACGAAGCTGTATTCAAACTGTTTTGCAACTGCCAAAATGGCTCCCAAGATTTTTACAATAAAAGTCCATTTCTGATTTATTTAAAAAAAATGTGTACAAGAAAGGTTTTGCAAAAACACAAGACCTGTTTAAATGCCATGATAATTTGGCACTTAAGCAGGTCCTGTGTTTTTGCAAAAAAAGTAGTGGCCAAAAAGTTACGTTTTTTGCAAAAAGCAAAAAAGTGGCTTCTTGGCCATAAATTTCAAACCAGAAATGCTTGAGCTACAGTGGTGCAAAGGGATGCAAGAAATGGGGATCTTAAAAATAATATATCGTCTCCTAAGGTGTTAACTGCTAAGCCACTAAGCAATAAAGATCTGTTAGCCAAGAATCTAAACTTTTTCTAGCTTGTGAAAATTATCTGAAACATGGAACAAATACTGATATGCTACATTTTACCAGGAAATTTAAAACTTGGTGAGTGAAGAACTTGCTGGTTTATTAAAATAAAAAAAAATTCTTTATGTATTTCTCAGCATTGGCATAAACAAGCAACAATTTTATGCACACGAATTTCAGCTGCACTGTGGATTGCATAAATTTTAAAACATGTTCATTTTAAATGAACATTTCAAAATTGTTTCATAACAGCAATAAATCTAAGTTTTAAATTCAGTTCTTTCAAAACATTACTTGTAATAAGCAAACTTCCACGGTTCGTGCCAAGCTTTCAGTAATGCACACCTATGTTGTCAGTGATTTCCACACTTGATGCAATGAAGAATTTTCACAATAAAATACATTAGTTAATACTTACGTGCTTGAACGATGCTGAACCATTTCACTATGTAATGGAGGTGAATATAGTATTTCCTTTGATACATAAACAGTTAGTATGCACTTAAAATCTGTCAATTCACAATGAAACACATTTACTCAATTTCAGCTGTAACAGAACAGGTTAGATCATCTTCCTATGCACATTCGGCTGAAACAGATTAAAATGTTATTTTGAAGCATGGCCAAGACATCAACACCATCCTAAAGCATACCGCCAATATGTAAATAACACAATATTGTCAACAGGATGTTAAGAATCTCCAAGATGTTAAGAATCATATTGGCAAAAAACTAATTCTTTTGTACCAGTAATAATTGTCAGACATGTGAAAAATACAGCAAGAAATCATAAAAACAGCTCTTACTCAAAGCAGACTATCTTAAAAGGTATCAGGTCTCTGCTAAGTTGGAAAAAAGTATATCATTTTAACATTTTATCACAGCATATTTGCTCAGAAGTAACAGATAACCCTTTAATGCCCGTGCCGGCCACTATCGTGGCTGGTAAACCTATGATCAGCCATAACTCCTGAACGGATTGGGCTAGAAAGCCAGTGANAACAAATGGGTTGCATTGAAGTGCTATGGTGTTGTTGTAAAAATGGCAACCTGGAACTTTTAAGGCATTTGACTGCATCACTACAGTATTTTGGTGNTGATTTGCTGTCAATGACAGGTGGATTATACAATTCATGCTTTACATACAGTCCTGTACATCTCACTGCCTAGAGGTTACCATTATAAAGCAAGGCAGCAATGGACAATACTTTATAATTACCACAGTAAAAGAAGTTAATGTCAAGCATCTAAACCACAATGTTGCATAAAATCATTTAGTCTCCAGACAGACCTTTTAACCAGTGCCAGAAAAAATGCAAATTTCCCAGGAATCTAACTTTTATTTGCCGAAAGCTGTTGTGGGGTTTTCTTAACCTACTTTCCACTATTGTGAAAGGTTTGCATATGAGCTGCACCTTTAAAGTAGCTGTCTCTATAATGAAAAATTATTAACATTTGAGACTTGATACATCAGCTGTCACAAAGCTCTTATTTACCTCCCTTGTTTTTCATGTCAAGCTGTTTTTTGCCAGTGCCGACGTCTGGGTGGTTTTGGCGATTTTTGCAAAAAAATCAGCAGTTTTCAGTTGCCTTACCAACGCCCTAGCTCCTCCGCCCATTGCGCTAGAGAGCTGTTCAACGGCTCAAATGGATCGGCTAGTCTAGTAGATTGCACTCGAAAAAAAATTTTTTGCCTGGGGGGTGCGGGTTTTTTGTGAGTGA
>JGI24159J19872_10006106_pt1 | contig 15652 bp, 16 predicted proteins | sample Ectturendosymbi4_FD_19872 | JGI IMG/M metagenome (IMG submission 19872) | reverse complement strand
TGATTTTACCTAATTCAAGGCTATAAATGTCATCCAGCTTAAGAAGGTTGAGCTTCTTATACAGTGGTGTTATCTTTGTCCTAAAAGAGCTGTATGTCATTCAACTGCAAGTAGAGTGTTAGGAGCCAGACGATAGGCAACGTGGTTTTCGTGAAGTCGCCTTTGTTCAACGGTACGCTTTAAACATTGGCAGTCATAGAAAAAGTTATTTCAACAAGAAAAGTTTAAAAAAGGTGTTGCTCTCATTTTGATGAATTTGAGGCAAGAACCTCAGTCTGAAAACCTAACGCAAGGATAAACGATATGTTTAGATATGAATGTGGTTAACGCTTTTATTAAAAAGTGCGTTAATCGAAATGGTTGTACAGCTTGGCAATGGGTGCACTGAATAAAGTTGTTCATCGCAATAACAGTCGAACGTACGACGTTGTAATCACTGTTGAGCATCCAAAAGGCCTATGTCTCAACTAGCATGGTTTGGCAATACAGTTTTCGAAATAGAGATCTGTTGGTAATCAGTCCCGTCACCACGGGGGCTTTGGTGGGCTTAGACCCCCCAAAATGCTACAAGCTACAAGTACCCCAAAACTGAAATAGGAAACACTATAAATCAGTGGATTTTTGTCAAATTTTAGAATGTCAGTCCCCCCTGCACAAACGTAGTCTCCCAATTGAAGACCTTCTGGTGATGGTTCTGTTAGTAACGAACAAAGGCAAGGAATAACACTATGCACGTGTAATTGGAAGAGGTCCAACGCAATAGCTAGACCAAGTGCGCAGGCCACGATGAAGACTGCAAGCAAGCGCTCCTCAACCATAGCTTTTAAACCTGTTTAAAATATTTTTTCGAAATGGGTCCCTGCACCTACAGAAGGCTCCTCGCAAGTGCCCACAGAGTTAACGTTCGAAGTTTTCAGTATATTCTAAGAGGATTAAAATGTGAAGTGAACAGTGAAACGTTGTTTACATCACTGCGATCATATTATCAGATTGATTATATAGCCTGCTATGCGCAGTAGATATACTATTTTTAGTTAAGGACGGGGATACTACACGAAATTTTAACATGCATGAATGCTGACATTTGTGAGGTAGGTATGTCGCCATCACATCCCCTAATTTTTCCGTTTGATCCCCTGGAATGAGTAAACTATTAAAATGTCATGCGGTGAGCTTACCGGAGATTTAAAAACCAGCAGGGCGGAAAGTTTAACGAAACATGTGGGGTTCGTATATGCCTATGCAAAGAAAGCAAAAAATAGAAAAATGAATGATGAGAAAGGTGGCGACAACAGATAAAGCAAGAATCATAATCGACAATCAAAAACAAGACACCTTTCAGTTTGTTAGTGTTTGATTGCGATTTTGAAGATGCTTTATTAATCCTTATATCTTTAAATTTGCACGAAACATGAACTTTCATTTAAAATTTTTGTAAGCAAATTTGAGGGGTGGAAAGGGCGGCACTTCGCCTTGCTACGCCACTGGGGACATGGCATATTATGACACCCCGTCTGAAAAAGTTTGGGGGACACGTCCCCCGTGCCCCCCACCAAATTGCGCCCATGCATCATAGCGTCGTGTCCGAAGTGTGCATTGAGGTCTACCAAGAGCATAGCAGATTCGTTGGTCGTAATCCTTCGCGGGCATCAGTGGTTTCTTCCTAAATATGCGAGTACTGCGCACTTCCGTTTGGATTAATTATATACCTGTATCAAACACAGGGAGCGGCCACCCACTTTATTATGCACAGCTTTCCTCCTAGTGGCATCGATTCAACACAGCCCTGAGGTCTCATACGAATATTCCTACATCAGCATTTTTACGTATCGAAATGAGTTGCCTTACGTGCGCTTTTTGTTTTGAAGCTCCTTTTGTGCTGTTTGATTCTGCGATCATTATTTCAAAGGTTCTGCTTTTCTTAAACAGCTCACATTCATTGAAAAGGTAGAGCTTAGCCATAGTGGGCGAGCCATATCTTGGTAGTGTTTCTTCAGTGGAAAAACCTTGACGGGTGGGCGCGTATGCCAACCCTTCATAAAGTAAGTTGTCTATGCGTTAATACTCAAACGAAAACAGTACCGACACATTATTTTAAAGGCTTTTTGAAAACGTCACACCAAATTTTGTTTCAAACCGTAAAATGCGAACTCGTTGGAAAGATGCTGTCAACTGCTTCTGACATCTTTGGTATCACATCTTCTCAGTTTCAAAGATCGGTTGCTTGTGGACACATGCCCATGAAAATTTTGATTCAAACCAATCTTATCATTGAAGCAGCCCACAATGACATTTTGGAATGGGAGCAGGGGTTCCCGACCTTTCTCTGATCATGTACCCCTTCAACATTTCGACAGGTGAGCATGCATAACCCTAAAATTTCCTATGACGAAAAGGCTGAGTAAAATAACAAAAACCCACTGAATTTTTAGTAGAAATAAATATGTTTTTCCATTCTATTGCTAACTTTAAATGTACACCTTCAGATAAGCAAATGTACCCTTAGGGGTACATGTACCCCAGGTTGGGAACCGCTGATATACAAGTGTCAATTCGCCTGTCACTTAACACTCTTAAGAGTTAACATTCTGAAACATCATGGCCGCTGTTCATGAGAATACGCAGCTTTTCAAAAATGAAAACTCGTATCACTAAAACACCTTTCTTTTCTGATGACGGCTTGATCACAAGCTACAGTGTTTCAGAAGTATTTTCAAATCATTGAGGTATTAACATTCAGGTCTGTAGAAAGAGCAACAGCAATGACAACTTACAGTCGTTACTGTCTATGCGCAAACATTTCCAGCTTCTGGATGATCTCACTGCACAACACGCGCGACCAGATTTGCAAAGAATAAACGGGCCTTGTTATTTTGATTTTATTCGTACTGATAGAACACGTTCACATCGATTGAAGAAAAATCGCTTGGGCCAAAATGCATCGATGTGACTGAACCGCAAGCGCAAGGTAAGATGATGGCACGTCGGGCATATTTTCATGACAGCCAGATAAGAAAGAAGATCAAGAAAGACAAGAACATGATTGACGTTCAGCAGTTGGAAAACAACATCGGGGAAGCAACCTTTGCGAGAAACTCTAATGCACAACGCAAAGAAACACGTACAGTACCTGCAGTGAAATCGTTAAACGGAAGCATCACAGTGCAAAGAAAACATCATGGCCGCCGTTCAGGTGGCACCGACAGTCTGCTGCGGGCAAACCAAGTAAATAAACATTGAGGCACGCAGTTTCGAACAGTCAAAATCACTGACATGTTGCAACCTCGTCTAAAGCAGCTATGTCCATGTCCAACCCGCGGCCCGCATGGGCCCAGTTTAGGTTTTAGCTGCAGTGAAAGTATCTTACATACTCACAACCAGTTCTTATATTGATAACGTTGAATTCGACATTTTCGATGCAGGTGGTCCTCAGTACCCCTTTACACGTCTGTTACCACTGCAGTTGGATTCGGACGCTTTCAGCACATTAGCTTAAGCTAAATTTAGTTTCCTAAGATCAAAGTAAGCCATTCGATGTGCGGCCCTGGTTAAGATAGTGACAATTTTTGACTCGGTAGGCCATTTGCGTCGGGCATAGCTGGTCAAAAGTATCGTATCTTTCAATCTCGAAAGATCTTAAGAAGCTATCAGATATATCACGTGAATTCGAGTAAGTTAGAAAACCACGTCACTTTGTGACGTTGTCTACTGATCTGCGATTTGCGTCAAAATACAGTTTATGTTTATCGATAAGCGTAAAGGAAAAAAATCGCTTAATGTGATCGACCGTGCCTATCTGCAAGATGCAAGCAGAAGTTAATCCCAAACATGCCACCTTTTCAGCTGCGAAAACATTTAAGGAAATCTTACCGATATTAAACGGCTCCTTCTTGAAGACTATCGACGATGTTAAAATTGACCAATAGTCAGCCTTCGACTTGAAGGCTTGCTAAAGAAGGCTGCTTCGGGGAAGTGAAAACGTGCAGCTTGTTTATGCACTTATACGCTATTGACAAAAACAAGATTCGCATTTCTTGCAAAACGAAAAAAACGTCCCACATCATCGTGTCCGCTGTGGTGTTGGTGGAGGGTGGGCAAGGTTATCTTGCAAAACATGAGGGGATTGGGGGACTACCTGAGCGGGTTGTTGGTGCATGGCCATGGCCTGCTGTTGCTGCTGCACGTTATTGGTGTCCGCCTGCAACAAATGCTGTTGTTGCTCCTGATGTTCTTGTTGTATAGCTTCGAGCGCTTGGAGAACGGTCAGGTGACTGATCGGTTGGCCATCAGGGGAGAGGACGTCGTTGTTTGCGTTGTCAGGTTGGGGGTCAACCATCAGCGGGGATGGTTTGACGCTTTTCTTGCCTGGACGCTTATCGTAGAAGTGGATGTCTCTGCACAAAGTATAGCTTGTTGCGCAATCTCTTTGAAACAACTGCAGGCGCATATTAGACAGGCAAGTACGATGTTGAAGAACTGTACAACAGCGTAACAATCGCACAAAACACACGCAGATCGCAAAGTAGCTTATTTTTGAACGAGTGATTTTGTAGCGAATCACTGCATTTTATAGATTTGCGTGATAATCTTACACATAGAACACTTAAACATAATTGGAATTAACAAGTCAGCAAAATGGTCAACTAAGTACAGTAGCTTAGTAACACCGGTTTGATGGAACAGAACCCCAACTACGAACTACGAGCCTAAAAATGATCAACTGCTACGAATGTAGGTAGCAGGGTTGCGGAGTCGGAGGTAAAATGTCCGACCTTTCCAAAAATTTCCGACTCCTAAATATAAAGTGAATGAAGTTTGGTTGTCAACATGTTTGTAGCAACTAGCACTCAGTGGAAATCGTGGTACACAGTTTCAAAATAAATTATACCATTTCAACAGGAGTTCCCAACTTAGGAATGTGATGTAAAAAATGATCCAATTGGACTTCCGGAGTCGGAGTCGGACAAAAAAATCCGACACCGACTCTGCAACCCTGGCAGGCAAGACTGTCTAACTAGCGTAAAACGTTTTACAACAGGCAAGTGCGTGAGTGATCATAAATGAGTATATACGTATATACCTATGTTACGGAATGTGAAGCTGCAGCCTGTTCAAAGTAAGAATGGAGTCATGGAAGCATGAAATTCACAAAACTCACTGATCTTATTGGTGTTATTTCTGTACTTACCGCAAATGACGTTTGAGAACTCCTATGTGAGCAAAGCACTTGCCACACTCCACGCACTGATGAGGTTTCTCCAGCATATGAACGGCGCGTACGTGTTTGTTCAGGTTGCCATGGAGACCGAAAAACTTGCCGCAGATTCCGCATTTGTGAGGTTTTTCCTGGAATATGGTGATATAATGTATACTTGCCAACATTTCTCATTATTTCCGCTTTACTGCCCATACAACATAGCGTTGTGAAGTTTCAACCTAGCGTATTGCTACTTTCCGTACACGTTTCCGAAATAGTTTGGCCAGTCTATGGCCAAACTATCGAAGTTCTGTACAAGAAAACCCACGAAGTGTCATTTTGAAGCGAAAGGTGTCCTTAATGAGTGAAAAACATTCAAAGCTGGCTCAATCCACCAATGACGCCTTGGACAAACCAACGCGTTGAACACGCGTGAAGACAAGACACAAAGCAAACACTTCGAATTGGTTGGTAACTCCGCAACAGGTTCTTGGGTCGGTGAAAGCCGCGCATCTCATATTGCGATTGATAAATACACGATATTGTCGTTGTGATCAGTAATCATTTGATTTTGCAGTTGCTCCACATCATTCAGATTCTTTACGTTCATCCGTGAATGACGTCACACTTAGAAGGGGGAAGGAGCTTCGGTTGTTATGATGTTTTGTGAAAAACGGGAATAGATATTGTGACGTCACATAATCGCTGAAGGTTGTTCAACCAGGTTAAAACTGCAGCAAAAAATTATGTGTTTTACTGAATCTACTGGGAGATGACGCAGGTAGTTAAATTCAAATTCAGGCACAGCACTCAACGCCCAGTGAGGGACGTCGGAGCAACGGCTGGGGGGGGGACGGTGAGAGTTAAGGGAAGTGGACACTTATAAAAAAAATCGTTACCAATTATGTTTGTTTCCGTTCAGCAGCAATGCTGACCTCAAAAATAATAACAGAAATTATAGAAAATCGTTGTGAATTTCTGTGTGCGGGAATAGCTGCAATATATTTATTTCAAGTCGATCTAGATCAGGGGCTCCCAACCTTTCTCTGACTACATACCCTTTGGCATTTGGATTGATGAGCATGTACCCCTAAAATTTCCTATGACAAAAAGGCTGAGTAAAATACCAAAAATCTACTGGATTTTTAAGAGAACTTTTAGACTTTTGAAACTTTAAAGGTACACTCCGTTTTTATTTTTCAAAGTTAATTTGCTGCAAATGTACAATGAATGTAGCACTTCAGATAAGCAAATGTACTCCTAGGCGTACATGTACCCCAGGTTGGGAACCTCTGATCTCGATAAACCATGAAATTACCTATGATACTGTTATGAAAAAAACTCCTTCCCCGTTGCCCGCCTTTTTGAAAAGGCAAGGGGAACAATGCCCCATTCTGTGTCCAATTACAAAAACACATTGGTTTCATTTAGGAACTCATCAGATAAACTCAAATAAAATAAATAAAACAAAAGTCGGGCAAGTATGTCGCAATAACTAATGGGTTAAGGTCATGTGTGACATACTATGATAAAAAGGGGGCAAAATTCTTCACCAAAATAGTGTGACATCATTTGTGGCCAGCCACCTTATCAACGATTGGCTCCACTTACCTTCAAGTGAACCGCATGAATGTGGCGGTCGAGGTCGACAGGTCGGGTGAAAGTTCGTCGGCATTCGAAGCACTTGTGCTATACATGCGAGAAAAAATTTAATGTCTCTTGTACTGCGCTTTTTCGACAATTAAAAGCTCGAGCTTTGCTGCAAACATTCGAGGAATCAGCCGACTGGGCACTGCTTTCATCCAGTGGCCACGGGACTAACCCCCATATTGAAATATGTAACTCCACAAATCAGAGTTTTAATCAAATTTTCAGATCCTCAACCATCCCCTGCACAAATGTAAAGTCCCCCTATTGAAGACTTTCTGGCGACGGCTCTGCTTTCATTTCTTGCGATGATGACTTGCATATAACTGTTTTGATGCAACTAATCAATCGGTATTTTTTATTGGTTGATTCAAGCTCACGGCCTTTGTAGTGACTTCTAGACAGTTTACTTACGCATTTTCCATGTTCCTATTTTTTACTCCAACTATTGAGATACGAGTGAATAAGGTCTACATGAAGTCACACTCCGAAGTCATTCGTATACCTTCCGAATACGTAATGATATCGTTTGGGATGGAAAAAAGTTGCATTAGCACCTCAGTGTTCAGTAAACGTCTTATGTACATAAAATACAGTTTTACACCAAGTGCCCAGGGCGGCATTTAAAGAAGGTTGTGCAATTCCTTCGCACTTCGAGCAAAGATGGCCAGTAACTTTCGGCACTCCTCACCTCGAAGCATTTTAAGCAAAGGGAACTTGCCAGCAGAGGCAGATCAGCAACATATTCGAAAGAAAAAGTATTAATTGTGGAACTTACTATTGAAAGTACTACCTGTGGCTGGGAGCCGTGATGACTGTGAGCTGACCGGATGTGCCTTCTCAGTTGCGTCGTTTCGACGAAGCGTTTCGAACACACGTTGCACACGTGAGGGCGCTCGTCCTCATGGCAGATGTGGTTCTTGAACGTCATCTCGTCCGCGAAACCCTCCTGCGTGTACGCAGACGTTGGGCAATGCTGGTTGGTGTGACTATTGTGTGGGTATTGGGTGTGTTAACAATCACGTTTTCTCTGTTATTTAATAATTGTGGTAAGCGCGTCTGTGACGACACAAATATTCAACGATGCGACAGTTGATTGAAGTGGGGATGTAGTTGAAACCAGAAACTCATCAACAAATGTGGGGTTACGATCAACAGTGAGCAGGACAACTGTACCGATAAACGAAGATCTAACTGCACGTCTAATGATTGCTACTCTTTGCGACTTGAAATGTATGTAGGAATCACAATGAACACAAAAACAAAAGCCATTGAACATCACCCCAGATTCCACGTGTTGACAAAATATAATAATGGCCTTATTATAACATCATGCTTACCTGGCAATCAGCGCACTTGTAACAAGGACGCTGGTGCAAATGAACGGTCAAGATGTGTCGCTTGAGCTGGGAAGTCTCAGAGAAAGTGCTTCCGCACTCCGTGCACTTTAAACTGAGGATTCGCAAACCTTTCTGAACAGGCTTTTGTCGCTCATGCACTCCTTTGATGTGCCTGGGTAGAGGTACGGCGAATAAAAAGTAAATAATGTGGGAGGAACAAAACTGTACCGGATTTTACAAAAAAAATATAACACAGTGCACCAATACACGGCAAAAGCAACATAATCTACCAATGGACGGATGACACATGAGGTTGAGCGGTGAAATAGTTAATCAGACTGGCCGCACATGATTTTAAAGAGGAAGAGTTAAAACCGCAGCACTAAAACTTGTGGACCCTCCGACACGAAACATTGCTGCAACTGAAAATGTACAGTGCTTCAGGTTCGCCGAGCTCAAAGGAAAAACTTCCCTTTCCTGAACATTTCGAAGCCATTGTACGACGCTGTAGAAGACACACTGCTGCGAAAAACTAACTTGAGCGCAAACCACGCGCTGCCACAAGCCTAAAATCGTCTTTCTGTTCGACAAGATTGACACTTACATGCAACCGGTGCGACACAAATAACAGATAGCCCATGAAAACATACGCAAAGCGCATACTCTATCGTACATACCTATTCAGATCACTCATGCGTGCAAAGGTTTTGCCACAGCGCGAACACTTGTGAGGTCGGTCTTTGGTGTGAACACATCGCACATGCTGCTTAAGGTGCGTAGCCGTCTTGAATCCTTTGCCGCACTTTGTGCAGAGGTGTGGCCTCTCTCCAGCCATGGCCATGGCTGCGGCCGCTGTAAGTGCTGCTTGCTGAAACTGTTGTAACAACAGCAAATGCCAACAGGAACGTTTGTTTGTCAGGCTCGTCTCAGTCTTCAACCTCAAACAGGATTTTCATAAAACGCATTGAGTAGCGGCGAACGGTAAGACGTGGCCTTGAGCCTGAATCAATTCACTTCCCAAGCCGTACCAACGAGTGCAGCAAAGTTTTACACAAGATACATTTGGCGGATGGCACCTAAGCTGCCGCTAGAGCGCCACGTTTGGCCGAAAATAACGTTTGCTTTGCACGTTGTAAAGCAGGTAAAAGATTACTTGGACGTATTTCACGCAATCACATTTCGCAATCTGCGACATTTATTGAGAGATGAGTAACTGCAGTCGGTGTTGGTCAGTAGGAAAATAGAAATAACCTTAGCCGCGCTTCTCCAGTTTTTCGTACAGCGGACACAAGAAAACTTCACTTGCGTAACGTTCAGCACACTCAAGCTACCATTCCTCACAATCGGAAAGAACAAAGCCCAACAAAACACCAAAAGGCTTAACAAAATTATCGGCGAACCTTGATTCCAGCGCACACGTGTCCTTTCGAGGATTTGTCCACGATCTCCCCGCAAGCATTACATTTCTCAGCGAGAACTTCGCTTAACGGTTGACGAAGTTCCGCGACTGACTGATCGATCAAAGCTGACGTCAGACCGGCAGGGATGGTTATGTCATGGAGGTTCATCACTGCCGTGACGTTGCTGTTGCAGTCGCTGTGGCGAGCTTGCAAATGCGCCTGAGGTTACCGGAAACAATAATTCGCGAGGCGATATGTTATTTGGTGGAGTTGCTCAAGTCACCAGTTTAACACAAAGACAATAAATATATTTTCAGAGCCAGTGAATTTTCACTCGCTTTACAGGCCCATAGCCAGGTTTCAAGGTTTGGGGGGAAAACACATTTTAGGGGGGGATTTTTGTTTTTATTATATGTTTAAAACAAAGTTTTCTGGGAACAAAAAATTTGGGGAACTGCCCTTGAATGCCCCCACCGTGGCTACGTGCCTGTCTTGAAACCATTTGCAGTGACTGTGGAATGTAGTAGCAATGCAATTCTTGTAACGGGGGCAATAGTAACAGCTTCGATTGGTTATTTTTACTTCCATTATTATTTCCCAGTTTCAAGCTGATCTACGTAACGTGGCAAACACACGAGTCAACACGAATATCGTGCAGCTGACACTGGCAAAAACTATACAGAAAAGGACAAGTGAGCATAGCTTCCAACGTGTGGGGTGAGAGAGATCCAACTGAAGAAGGTACAATGGTAGGTCTGTTAGCAAAGCTGGGCAATGGGTGTGTGCTATTACCTGGAGCTGGAAAGCCTGCGAGAATCCCTCGCCGCATACAGTACACCAAAAGGGATGTGGATGCGTTGACATGACATGATTCTGCGAAGAAAACATTATGCTTGCATGTGGTTAAAAAAACGCTACCGCGACCCTTACTCCGACAACATCGTGCACCAGCGAAGTTAGCAACGACAAGCAGAAGAAGAACTTTGCGACGCGAACACAAAACACTCTGACTGCAAAACGATCCGCAATGAAACGCAGCCGAGCAGTTCACTCTTTAAATACCGCAGGTCAGACAATTGTCCGCGTCAGCATCTTTACTTTACTGAAGCTGTCAGTACGTACTTGCAGCATGGTGGCATTGGAGAAGACTTGGCCGCACTCGAAGCAACGGTTGACCTGCGATTCCGCAACAGGGACCTGGATCGTAGCTATGGTCGCTTGTTGCTGCTGCTGCGGTTGTTGCTGTTGGGCTTGCTGCTGAGGTACTGTCTGTATGGTGAACACTTGCTGCTGTGTGTTGGTTGTGTTCGACAGTGAGCTTGGCGTGAGGTGTGCTGGAAACACAAGCAGCATATTTACAAAGGTCTGCCTCTCACATGTCAATGAAAATGCCAGCTGTCATGCCACTTTCTTCAGTTGCAAGTGCAGTTAGTGAGTTCTTGTAACCCACATGGAACTCAAGCTACCCACCTATCTCCATCAGTCTCCATGCTTGGGTGGTCGACCGGGGATAGCACATTTCCGACCGGGCTACAAAATCCACGACTAACAAATATCATTTTGGTAGGGCATGCAAGCTTCATTTTCGAATCGGCTTGAAGTTCTCTAGTTTATTTTTGTTTAACGACATTCGCGACACAACATTCTTCAGTGGTATGATTTATAAAGTAGATAGTAAAATCTGCGTATACCCTATATCACTATCGTGACGACGCATGCCCCACTATCCTTGATTTTCTTTATTTCCCAATCTTTCAAGTTATTCGTATCAACAACCCGCATTCGCCAGTGAGCATATACATTCCTGTTGGGAGACAGTAATTTTATCATCAGGCGCAATGCTGTGTCTTTCCCAGAAATCGTGTTTCATTTAAAACTACATTACACAGACTTTCATCCGAAGGGAGAAGACATCACGTCCCACTGCAATGTCCAGTCCCGTGCACAGCTACCACATAAAATCGGAATGTAGCAATCACTTGGAGTCACACCTGCAGTAAAATCAAGTATTTTGGCCCGGATTTCAGAGATCGTGCAAGATCATGAAATTAAGTCACATCAGTCGGACAGGATGGTGTAGTAACAATGCACGGAACTGGACATGGCAGTGAGCAGACTTGCTGCAGCCAGGCAAAGTTTTTCAGAAGAAGCTTCGAGTTTGTACAGGAAGGGGGACTCTACACTTAAGTGGGAAACAATTAAGAAAGCTAATAAATCTCTGCGAAAATGGGTAAATTTGTACTGGCACAGAGAGGGGTTAGCCTGGTCACTTTCTTTCGGCCATGGTCCTGGAAGTCACAACAAGTACTGGTTTGGAAGCAAGGAACAAAACCAAATAACTTGTAATTACAGCGAAACTTCATTTCACTTCCGATTAAAGTATGTCAGTGACACAATAATTTCATTTCTTAAGTTACAATTCCATATCTTGCCGTATATGCAAGAACTCTCATGCCAGGCAAAAGACAGTGTTGCTTAATCAAATATCTCACTTCATGATTTCGAGATCCGAGAATTTTCACAGTGGCAGGGAATACTTTCAAATTAAACATAAGGTAACGAAACATTTTCAGAAAAAAACGAGCAGCCAACCTTGCAATTAATTGCAATTTCAGTAAATAAGTTGCTGCAAATTGCGGGATTGCATTTTTTCAGCTTCAAAACTAACTCTAGACTCTCTATACGGTGGTTCACATAGGACCTGAGATGGATGACTATTCACTTTAAGCGTTTGTGAGTGCGACAAAACGTACCGTTTCCCTTCGTGGTGTCCGTTATATTGTGGGCACGAGACAAGTGAGTCTTCAGGTAAGAGTGGATAGAAAAGGACTTGGCACATATTGGACAATGAAAATTTCTTTTTTTCGAATGCACAGCCTGAAAACAACCGGTTAAAGAAGGAAACAATTGCATTTCCATCAGTTGAAGCAACCACACCACTGGGCAGCAAACATACAACGAACAAAAATTCGAATTAATCAAAATACTACCATCCTAGTGGTGTTTGGATGAACGCGCAAAAAACGCAGTCAATGTAGGGCACGAGGCGAAAGAGCAACTAAAATATTCCCGTTTTCATAACATTTATAAATAAGGCATGCAAGTTGTATTTTTGAATAAACCAGTCTCTTCACGCGAGTCTAAACGCAGAGTCACAATGCGAAAAAATCTGTGCAACGCTTAACTAAAATGAGTTAGACAAGTCACGACAGAATACATTGCGTTGCATGTGCAGAATATCTGTAATACAGATATTCCACACATACAACGTAAAGCCTCATATTTGACCATAATACCACAACATCGAAACAGATGGCAATTACACACTTAAGCACATTTCGAGACCGGTTATTTTGCATACATGTCTGATGAAATACGTCCGTTTTTAGCATTTACGCGTCGAGCACGTTTCTCCAAACGTAGGACTACGTAAGATCCTCTCTTGTTTAAGCGCAATATGCCTAGAAATGTGACAGTTAATGTAAAGAGGTAAGTTGTTTCGCCTTCAATACACACTCACTTGCATATGGTGTTTAAGGTTGCCAGCTTCAGCAAATGTCCAACCGCACTTGTTGCAGGAGTGCGGTCGCTCGCGCATGTGAACTCCGCGCATGTGCCGATTGAGGTCGCTGCGGCGCCCGAAAGTCTTGCCGCACTCTTGGCATTTGTGAGGTTTGCTCTGAAATGTGGCAAGACGCGTTTCATGTCAAAAGTCAGACCATCAAGTTTGGTATATTCTGAAACATGTTTTGGTACAATTGTTATTCGTACAGTTGACAGAACGGATCGGAAGGCAAGCTTTGCAGCGGCTATTCTTCTCATCATCGTATCATACATAGTGTACTCTTAACTCAGTACCTCGTCATAAGACCTCGTAGCGCGAAGTACTGGACGCATGCATATTGCGCACATGCGCACGTGTTTTCACAGGTGCAACCATGCAGGGTGAACGCACACATTTGTTAAGTGGCTGCCCGACTGCTAAGTTCGAACAAACCACTTCGACTCAAGTTGCGCGCTGAAGTGGGAGCTGACGGTAGAGAATCGATCTAGGCCTCGTATCAGCAGTTGCATCACAATAGAGACGGGAGTGTAGCGATTTAGTTGAGTTTTTAAACCAAATCATATGTAATATTGCAAAGCGTTAAACAAAAACTACAGTAGTTCAGTGATTTTGCGTGACATGGAAGTAAGGCTGCTCCTTGGGCGAGCGGAGAACGACTGAAAGAGAACTGAGAAGTTCAGACAAAAATTGAGCTTAAACTCTTCGCAGAAGATTTTAGTCGGCCAATGACACCCAGAGGTCGGAAAGCTGCGTATGAGAGAGGCAGAAGATTTAAAGAACGGTTTATGGAGTTTGCGTGGCTTACAAAGCAGGATTCTGCTGGTGCTGTGTATCCCTTCTGCAAATTGTGCAGAAAGAAAATTGCAAACCACAAAGTAGCTGTTATGCAGACAGCATAGTAATACGGTGGACCACAAAAGAAATGAAAATGCAGTCGCAGGTGTTTGAAGGTTACATTTTCCATTGGTTAATAAATCTGTCACTTCTGAAGTTAAGAAAGTAGAAACTCAGTTTGCAGTTTGTATATGTTGCCACTGCTCAACAACAAATATTGATCATCCCATCCAAGTGAAACAGTAAAAAGCATGCAAAGGGCAGTAATCTTGCAGGCATCAGAGTACATACAAGAAGTATTATAAAATAATTGAATATGTTTTCGCAAAATCTCTATTTGAAAAATTCATTGAAGATCTTACAGGAAATTATTTTACTCTTTAATTTGTGATGAACTGACCGATGTGTCCTCATTTAAACATACGTGTGTGCTAGACATGTCCTCAAATGAAAGGCTGGAATGCACTGATTATCTTGGATTAATCTTGGTTACAAGTACAGCAGGACAAGCAGTTTTTGATGTGCAAATGAAACAATGTCTTCTTTTGGTTTGGATATGAAGAACTGCATTGCATTTGGAAGTGATGGAGCATCAAACATTGTTGGTCAACGCAATGCTTCTATTTTCAAGAATACTACAAGTTCCCAGTTGAGTTCTTTTGAAATGCATATGCCACAGCCTTGCTTTATGTGTTCAAAAATCATTTAAAAATGATCTTAAGCATTAGGATTTTTGTTGGTTGAGATACCTTTACGGTTTTCTAAAATTGGAGTAAGGGGAGAGGAATATAAAGCATTGTTTGTTGCAAAAGCAGAAATTGAGGGTTGTTTACGTTCTCTTCCATTTCAATAAATGAGTGCTACAAGACGGCTAAGTGCGTGACAAAGTATTACAGAACTGGAAAGTTATAAAAAAAGTTTTTAAGCAAGTTGAAATATGTGGTAGCCAAAATATAAGATACAAAACATCAACACTGCACTGAATGTACGACATGACATGCATTATATCTGTATTTCGTGATGAGGTCTGCAGTAAAAGAATTTGAGCAAGATAATGCAATATTACATGTAACTACAGCTGATCTTAATAAAATGGCAACTGAGTTGGAGTTTCATTACAAAAGCCTGAAATATAGGGCGAATGTCAGCCGAGGATACGAGAAACCAATTTCTCTTATTGATTCTATGGATCTAAGATTCAATCTGAGCTGTTAAGGTTCGACGTGGTTTACTTGAGTGTGAGTTGGTGGATTGAGTCAAACCGTACCAAGAACTCGTTAATTATGCTCTTGCCTGTTTGGAAATACCTGTCAGCAATGCTATGTTTGAAAGAGTATTTAGTCATGTAACACAGTGGTCGGCACAACCGGGCCGCGGCCCGGTGCCGGTCTGTGAGGAGTTCGTTACCGGGTCGTATTATTTTCCAGTTTAAATGCTTTCAACCTTTTTTTAAACGTTAGAAGCAATTACTTTCGGACGTTTCATGAAAAAGAGAGAATTATTGTGCAATTGCTCAGTCACTTGGGAATCGTAAAAATGGCGTAATGTCTGTAACAATTACGTAAACGCAACTGAATGAAACTGAGATAATGCAATAGCTTAGACTAAACTAATTGGGTATTGACATTGACAACTGGTCGGCCTATTATTGGCTACGCATGGGCCGGTG
>JGI24159J19872_10006105_pt1 | contig 15652 bp, 9 predicted proteins | sample Ectturendosymbi4_FD_19872 | JGI IMG/M metagenome (IMG submission 19872) | reverse complement strand
TTATTTTATATCATAACTTTTGAACCAGAAACGCTAGAAAGTCGATCAAAGGCTCAAAAGACTCGGACTCGAGCCTAGTTTCCATTGAAAACTTCAGCGAAATACTTTGGCCTAGCAGTTGGGCCCTAGGCCAGGTAACATGAGCCAAAATGACCCAAAAACTACTTCACTTATGACGCCATTCACAAAAACTCCGCAACCTCCAACAAAAATTTTTTTTCGAGTGCAGACGAGAAGACTGGCCGATCCGTATGAGCCCTTGAACAGCTCTCTAAGCACAATTGGCAGCTAGGAGATATGGTGTTGGTAAGGCAACTGAAAAGTGTTGGTTTTAGGTTGAAATCCAGGTATGATATATTCGTAGACCGACTGTGAAAGTGTTAACTGTGCTGAAAGAGTAGTTTCAGCATGGGCTGAAATTTTCTGGGCCTGGGTCATTCCATGTCAAGTGATCCAGAGCTATATATCTGAACATGAGGAATATCCATGAAATTTCACAAGCAGAGAGATCTCGTCAATGTGATTTCAAAACACGTTGAATTTTTTTGAATCGGACCAGTATTCGCAAAGATATTGCTGGTTGAAATTTGCAGCATTCCCATATAATTTGTGAATTTAGTGCTCTGACATAAAAACCCTCGTACCATTGTCATCTGTGAATACTTTTAGCTGGAACTTTGCAAGAATGTGTCAGAATGTGTGTTTATTAAAAATCAATCATTGGCACTTTCCTTATGACCTTTGAACTTATGTAATCAAGGTCAAGTAAGATATAGTTTTTGTCCAATTTCAATTGCTTGTAACTCGAAATTAGGTGAACTGGTATGAAGTTTATACTTGTTTTATTTGAAAGCTATAGAATAGAAGATTTTTTTATTTCAGGAAACCTTTGCTTATTCACCTGTTTGATATAGTTTTTATCACTTTAACACTTTGAGAGCCAGCGTACGATATATTAGTACCTAGATTTCGGCCTAAAACCAGCACTTTTCGGTTGCCTTACCAACACCATAGCTCCTCTGCCAATTGCGCTAGAGAGCTGTTCAAGAGCTCATACGGATGAGCCAGTCTTCTAGTCTGCACTCGAAAAAAAATTTTTTTGTTGGAGGTTGCGGATTTTTTGTGAGTAACGTCATAAGTGAAATAGTTTTGGGGCCATTTTGGCTCATGTTACCTGGCCTAGAGCGCAACTGCTAGGCCACAGTATTTCGCTGAAGTTTTTATTGGAAACTAGGCTCGAGTCTGAGTCTTTTGAACCTTTGATCGACTTTCCAGCATTTCTGAGTCAAAAGTTATGATATAAAATAAAGAAATTTATTGATTATCTAATTAGCTAATTAGTAAAATATTTTTATTACTTAAAATCATAACTTTTGAACCTGAAACCCAGCAGGTCATCCAAACTATCAACTCGGATTGTAGCCTAGTTTACAATAAAAACTTCAGCAAAATACTACCATCTAACTGTTTGAGCCCAGGGCCAGGTGAAGTGGGCCAAGGTGGCCTAAAAGTCCTCTACTTATGACGTCACTCACAAACAATCCGCACCACTCAACCAAAAAAGTTTTTTTTCGAGTGCAAGCTACAAGACTTGCCGCGTCTTTTGAGACTTTGGCCAGGTCGGTAGCGCTTACAGGAGCGGAGAAATCCCCGTGCAAAGCCACATGCGTTTTGGTGTTTTTTCTCAGAAATCCCCAAAAGCGGCTAGATGCCAAAGTAATTCTAAAATACAACACTTTCTGAGTCTTTACAGGGTTTGAACAGCTCACTAGTTCGAGCAGCTGGCGTGTTATTTAGCCAAATGACGATGGTGACCATATTCATTCGAGTATGACATGCAAAATTGTATACCAAAAAAAACAACGCAAAGTTTGGTGCGCATTATAAATGAGGTCTTAGATTTTTATGCCTTTACGCCAGAGGGCACATACGTACATGTGTGCGTAATAAACAAGCCATACGCAAGAGAACGCACAAGTATGGCAAATTTCGTGTAGCCTGTTTCAGCATAGCGCAGAGGTTCAAAAACACAGTCGCACACTCGCACTGCGCAACTAAAAATTTGGTCAAAAAAAAAGAACTTTAAGCCTTCGTTACAAAATGGCAGCATGCCTAGTTTTCACTCCTGCTGTATCTGTGTTGCACGACGTTGGGTAGCTTTGGTAAGTGGCTGCGCTTTTCTAGAATTCAATGAGTCGTTGCACAGTGCATGGCCTGAATGTAGAATGCGGCCCTAGTTCTTTTCGTATACTAGAGCTTCTGTCAAATGGGACAGGGCTTCCTAAAACTTGCATGTTAGCATTTTACTGCCTGGTATCTGTGTGGGAAACAATTGTTTGGTGAATCTGATGATGAATCGGATTTGGAAGGGTTTTAAATTATAAATTTCATTTGGGAATTGTGTTCATACTGGTAGTTTGCTTTACCAGGGTACCATATGTTGTCAATAAATGTTTTGTCATCGCTGCATGCTTTCAACAGCATTTGTCACTTATAATCCTTGGTCTGAGCTGAGAAAAAGTGAAAAATATTTTATACCTGTCAGCTGAGAAAAAGTGAAAAAAAATTTATATTACCCGTGCATGTTTTCTCCTCACGTATATACATGTGGGGCAGTACCGAAAATGTTAAGAACTGTATTGTTAAACTTTAATTATTTTTTTTTTAGTTTTTGAAAATTTTTTGAAATGGTTATATACTAGTATACAAGCATAATTTTTCACCTGAAGTTCAAAAATAAGCATGGGGCACCAAGATACAGTAGTATCTCCATAATACCAGCCCTTAAATCAAAAAATGAAGTCAATTGAAGTTGCACTGTTTGAGTTATAGATATTTGAAATATGGTCATGCTTGAATGCACATGTTGCCTTATAACAAAAAATTAACCAGGGTTCAAAGGTCACCAGTGAAAAACTTTCTGTCATGTTTTGTTCAGCATGGAACCTTGCACTTCACTGTAAAATATTGGATGCAAATGTTCAGAGATTAGGAGTGACAATCAGTTTAAGTTCCAACAGCAAAATTCCAAAAAAAATTTGGTCCAATCTTCTTGAAAAATATCAAAATTTCAAATGCTCATAATTTTACAAATGCAGGTTCGATTGCAAAAATTCCAACGTTGTTGAGCTCAGAAGTCTGAGATGTTTCCTCTTATGATATTTCATGAATTTTTTGAGGCTCAGGAAAAATACCAATATTGCTGGATCACTTGACATGGAATGACCTGTCTGTTTTGTCATAAACAGGGTCTATATACAATTGAAATACCTTGAAAAAATCAATGTGTTAAGCAATCATTTCTATGTTTGTCTCAGTCACATAGTTACCAACAAATACCAAGTTGATTTGAGTATGTTTTCCACAACATGTTGTTTGCAACTGAGTTGTATTACTGCTTATCTAACCTGTGAATACAACAATTAAGTTTTTAGTAGAATTTTGGTACAGTGGAAAAAGTGTCTTAGTGCAAAACCTGACCATGGGTAAAAGCAGTTGGCAAATACTGCTGTCAAGAGCAGACAGTGTTGCATGCGGAAATTGTAACCTGGAAAAGGATGCATTGCTCTGATTGTAGTCAATCAGGAAGTTCCTTGTAGCCTGGCTTGTATTTCTTTTGCTCAAACACTTGTCTGTTTCCCTGTTGTTTGCTTGGTACCAATTATAATATGATGTATGTGTTTTTATGTGTAGTAATAATAATATGATTTATGTCGGTATGATTTGTGTTTTGCAGATTTGTTCATGAGTTTTGCTTGACACCGTATTCACTTTATGCAGCTGTTAGTGTTGGCCTTGAAACTGATGATATAATTGAATATTTGAGTCGTCTTAGCAAAACCACAATTCCACAAGGAATTATCGAGTTTATCAGACTTTGCACACAGAGCTACGGAAAGGTATTTTTATAGTGAAAATTAATTTAACCATTTGGTCCATGTATGATAACAACTACTGGATTTATCATGAATATTTGCATCACAGTGATTCTTTTTAAATGAACAGGTGAAGTTGGTGTTAAAACATAATCGATACTATGTGGAAAGCACCCATGCTGATGTCATTCGACTTTTACTGAAAGATGATGTAATATCTACATGCAAAAAACAAACAGAATCTGGACAAGGAGGGACATCTTCTATTGAAGATGGGTTGCAAGTAATTTTGTGGGCGCTCTGCTCATTTTATAGATAGTAAAAGTAAAAAGCTTCATGATACACACATTTTCCTACAATGCTTTCATAGATATGTTTCATGTACTAATGCCTATTCCTGTCTTGCTTTCAGATATCAACATTTGTTGGCAAGCAGGCCCTGCAAATCAACAAACCTGCAAACAAGGAAGATGCATCTGCTGAAGTAGGCAGTGAGGATCAAGATGTTGTTCCCAAAGATATATATGATTTCTATGAACGTATTGATAAAGAAGATGATGTAGATGATGAAGAGCAGCAAGTAGGGCTTTGTGTTCTTAATATTTTCTCTATTTTTTTAAGTTCACACTTCATGTAGGAAACAAGTAACTATCTGACATGCTGATGCCGTACTATCGTAAAGTGGTATTGTCCTGATGTCTTTCGAATCTTATGTTGAGTGCCGGCTTAGTACGCTAAATACTTCGTTATAAAGGAGTTCCATTACATTCGCTTTGTCCTCCCTTTTGAATGTTGTATGTGACATGTGAATGCTTATCTCTGCGTACTTCCTACCATGGAAGATATGGCTACTTTCACAGCGAATGCTGCATTGATGACAGGCCAGTGGCAGTACCATGCATGAAGCTTTCCGTTGCAACCATCCACTATAGCCGAGTATGAGGCTGGAAAGACCACAAGCACCATTTTTTGGTATTCATGACCTGACTTAGAATCAAATCCACCCTACCAGCTACAGCAGCACACGATCTAGGCCACTTGGCCATCTGTGTTATAAACAACATGCTTGCCATGAAAGGGCTCTTCTGCCTAGGTATAATCCCCTTAGAAATTTATGAATTATGTGAAAGAGTGGTATGGTCAGGCTCTGATTTTCAACAGTGGTTACCCTGAAATTGTTAATTAGTTTGACTGACTGTCAGCTGTGGAACTGGAGCCCAAGCAACTATAGATGGCTGGAGCTAGATCCAGAGTCAAAAACCTTACATTGCAGAGCCAGAGCCTGAAATGTGGATTCCGCTTCCAAAGCCCTAGTGCAGTGGTTCCCAAATTTTTTTGGCTTGTGGCACCCTACAAAAGGAAATATAATTTGTGGCACCTATTTTTCATAGTTAAAGGCCACAAAGATGGCGGCAAGTAAATCAGTCACAGTATATTGACAGGGAAACTAGTTTCATGTTTTCCAACGCATCATCAGTCCTTTAAATGTAAGACAAATCTTACAGGCAAAATGTTGGCACTTCGAAACAAGTAAAGAAATACACACGAACTGTGGCTAGTTGCAACAACATTACTAAAATTTTTTTTCAAAGTTAAAAGGCTGACCTTCCCAGAGCCTCATAAACCAGTCACTGCTAAGAAAATATGCGTTTGGCAGTTGTCTAACAAAAACACTTTTCCTCTGGAGATAACACACGTGGGCGATGAACGAGTGCCAGAGAGAAGCCATGCGATTTAAACAGAGCGTAACAGTTCACGAAAAATCAAGAAAGGCAGAGCCTTTCAACGTGGCACCTAGTGGTGAACCCATAGCAATTTGGTTTGATGTTTGGTGACATTTTGAAAATATCTTTTCAATGATATATTGATAAACATATTAGCACGTGGCACCCCTGGGCATTGCAAATGGTACCCCAGTTGGGAACCACTGCCCTAGTGCGTGGGGCAAGTGACTTGTACCAATAATACATAATAAAAATTGCGCTGTACAAATAATACAACGTTTTTCAGTTTTTAATGGACCAAATCATTCTGGAACTAGAGCCAAACAATTCAGATGCCTAGAGCCAGAGCCTGAACTTTATGTTCTGGCTCCCCAGCCCTGCTGTCAGGTACTTTGTGTATTCTTATGGCAATCTTAAACATAATACTGCTGTGAATTTCCAGATAATATCATTTGAAATTGAACAAACACATGTTGAAACCTTGCAAAAGAGATGCATTGAGATGGACTATCCTTTGCTTGCAGAGTATGATTTTCGAAATGATACTGTGAATCCTGACCTGAAAATTGACTTAAAGCCTACAACTGTACTGAGGCCATATCAGGTGAATTTGTACAATATGTATCTTGAATGTCATACCATTACTTTTGATTTTCTGAATATTTCATTCCAGATAGCTAGCTGTTGCCAGACCATTTCAGAAAGAGGCTGTTTTTATGTAGTGTTTTTCCTTTTTTCACTGAACAACTTCAGAAGTTTGCTATTTTGTGTGTTTTTACTAAATATTTACCAAGTGTTAACTGTTCAGAGCTAAGTGGTGTAATGCAAGTATCTGTTAAAATTGTCTGGTATTATTATTATTATTATTTGTTTCATATGGTGGATTCCATATTCATTTCTTGGGATTAGACTTTTACNTATGAACATATCTATGTCGGTTCTTGTGATTCAGGAAAAAAGTCTCAGGAAAATGTTTGGAAATGGGCGTGCACGATCAGGTGTGATAGTTCTTCCATGTGGAGCAGGAAAAACCCTAGTTGGAGTCACTGCAGCATGCACTGTGCGGAAACGCTGTATGGTTCTGTGCACTTCCGGTGTTGCAGTGGAACAGTGGAGGTGATTTAGCTAATTATGTTTGTTTTTTTTACATTTTATGTCTCTGATTAACTTGTATAGCCAGTATATCATTGACTGTCAAGCAGCATGTGGAGGTTCTTTTGAGTTGCACTTTTTTGAAACATTATGTAGTGTATCCCACTAGGTTTATGTGGTTTGTCATGCTTAGTTTTCTGGTTTAAGTGGGTCATTTAGATGAGAATTATACCATTTACAAAACCAGTGGCTCCCCTAGGGGTACATTTGCCTAACTGAAGGGGAATATGTAAGNTTAGCAACAGAATCAAATTCAACAGTTTGTTACTGAAGTGCATTTATGTTTGGCCTAAAACTTTGGTATGCAGACATGGGGACTGAGTAGTANTGTGATAGATNTGGTTCTTAATATATGACAGACATTATTTGACCTGCNGTTGTTTCAAGTTAAAATTCACTCCTGCATTTTTGTCTCACATTTTACATATTTGATTCGTAGAACTGGAAAAAAATTGTATCGCATCAAGGTAATTCAAATACAGTTATGCACAGAAGGTTGATGAAAGTTGTATTTCTGCCAGAAGAAGTTTTAGTTACACACAAAAAGAACAAACTGAATCAACTAGGATGTAAAGACAAAATAAAGTTTGAATGTTATTTACATAAAACCTTGGTAGGATGGTTCATATAGATACATGATAAAAATAAAGCAAGAGGCTGTGTGTTGAGTGTTACAGACTCATGTTCACAATAGGGGAGTGGATAGGAGGCATTGCTTTGGCTGTCAATACTCACAATTAAATGAGTTGGTCACACTCCCCAATATCTCAGTTAAAATTTTAACCTCGTGTGTTAAAACTCTATTGTACTATGTTATCAGAAAGATTTGCTAGTATTTTCAAACTGAAGATAATTCTTGAAAGTGACTGAGAAGTCTGACTGTGCCAACGAACATAAAATATAAAACTTTCTTCAACTGATATAGCTGTAGTTTTCAGCATATATAACATTGTTGTGTGTCATTTATAAAAAAATTTATTGATAAATTTTATCAAATTTTATTAGTTTCTTTGACTTTTTGGGTGTGATTGTTAGAAATTACACAGAAGAGCGTGGTTTATGAGTTTGACTGGACATGATGCATCAATCTATTTTGACAGTTTCTTCATGTGAAAATAAGCTGTAACAAACCTGCTGTCTCTTCAGGTCTCAGTTCAAGATGTGGTCAACAGCAGATGATAGCATGATTTGTCGCTTTACATCTGATGCAAAAGATCGCCCTCAAGGCTGTAGCATTGCCATTAGTACATATTCAATGATGGGCCACACAAAAGCTCGGGCGTATGAATCGGAACGTGTTATGGAATGGATTCGAAGTCAAGAATGGGGTTTGATGATACTTGATGAAGTAGGTGTTTCATTAATGCTGCATGTGTTTGTACCGTTCAGTGTGCTGTTGTCTCTGAGGTCTAAATATTTACATTTTGTCTCAGGTACATACGATTCCTGCAAAACAGTTTCGTCGAGTCCTTACAGTTGTTCAGTCACACTGCAAACTTGGTTTAACTGCTACTCTAGTTCGAGAGGATGATAAAATTTCTGATCTCAATTTTTTGATAGGTCCAAAACTGTATGAAGCGAACTGGATGGTGAGGATAATGGGACATGGTCCCGTTATTGCTAAATTATTTGTGTGAAAACTGTGGTGTAACATTTAATCATTGTCAAAACTAAGAAAAGGAATCATTGAATGACTTTGAATGCTTGGTAATAATATGAAAAAGTGTCATCACGTAAGGATTCTAGTTGAAAGTTTATAGCCAAACATAAAAAATATTTATTTTACAACCTTTACTCAGTGGATTTTGCTGTAGTTAAACATAGAAAAGTATATTTCCTAATTTTTCTTGTGTTTTACTTCTCAATTGATATATATAATGTTTGTTTTTTAACATCTTCACACAGATGGCACCAACATGATTGGTATGATGTTCAGTACTACTGCTTAGTACTGTGATAAGTTCCAAGTAGCCTGCTTCATAAAAATGTATGGGGGTGTGTGAGACTGCTGAGGGCCAGGGGCTTTTGGCCTGCAGACATCCCCAGCAAGAAACTATTATTGTGTAAACAATTGGTTAACAGAAATAAATAAAAGTCTGTTGCTCTGAGTATGAGGTTTTACATGCACAATGCATTTATACAAATTAGTTAAATCAAAATGCAATGCAGGCAATTTTAAACAATACTTTTCCCACTGAAATAAAGATATTTTTTGTTGTAAAATATGTTACGCAATAAGCGTTGGAATTTTGTAGTTTGATACCTATTATTAAGCGCCAAGCTTTCACTGTTACAACACTTAAATTTATTTTGTATTATTTTACACAAACAATGAATCAATCCATCTGTTCCTAATGCAACATGCTATAAAATTTTGAAATCCCATAAATCAAAGTTTAGTCCTATGTTCTAGGTTCTGACAAAGTGTCATGTTCTTTGAACCCATGTACTTTGGAACACCTTGTGTTGTTTGTGTTCCCAGTATGCTTTAAGCATGTTATATTTTGATGAGTTTTTGTCATAGTTACTAGAGTTTTTGACTATTGTCTAAGTGAGGAAAGCCCCATAACTTCAGCTTAGTGCCAAAAGTGTTTCATGTGCATGAGTCACGCTCGAAGGGTTTAACTCCTAGATATGGAGTAGACTGCAGTACTTCTTGCAATTCTAGCTTCTAATCTTTGTGATTGACCTCATTTCTTACACTGAAATTGTTGGTTATTTTGTATAAAATTTCTGTTGGCTGTTCCTGTAGTGTTTTATATATTGTGAATGGCTGATTGTTATTGTTGTTCTTTAATAGAAAAAATTGAACTTGCTTGCTGACTTCATTTTCTATTGCATGTCTGTGAGTCTGAAGTAATTACAGACGTTTTGTTTGGAATTCAGTATAAATGGTTAAGTCTTGCCATGGAAATCATTTCACATATACCTAGACATATCTCATTCTAGTTGAATTAAATACATAGTCTGAAAAAAAGCTGGAAAACTTTAAAAATGAGATCCAGTGCTTTTGTTTTAAAGAATAAAGCCCTAGTTGTAAGTCTCTTTATACCTACAAATGAATTGCAACTTGGGTGGAGTGAAGCAATGTGTAGTAGTTTTGGCTGATAACTTGAAATGTCACAATAGGAGGGATTGAATTCAGTCTTAAATCTTTCATAGGAATTGCAAAATGGTGGATACATTGCTCGAGTGCAGTGCGCTGAAGTTTGGTGTCCAATGACTCCTGAGTTTTATCGTGAGTACTTGGGAATAAAAACTCGCAAGCGTATGCTTTTATATGTGATGAATCCTAACAAGTTCCGTGCTTGCCAGTACTTGGTGCGATTCCACGAAAGGCGAAATGATAAGGTAATTCAAGCTCAGATTTCTGCAGTGTTTTATTGTAACTTCGTAAATAGACTTCTTTAGATTTGTTTAAAAGTAGGCTAACATGTTCCCTCATGTCTGCGTTAAAAGACTTTCAAAATGTCCAGCATAAGTAGTTGAATAAAAACAGGTCTGCTGACAACTCTAAGCCAGATAGATAGCCATCATTGTGCATGTTATTGAAAAGGCATAAACCTTTCTCAAACCTTTTTGTAAGAATGCAAAGAATTCTAAAACCACCCTTCCAACACAAGTGAACAGCTGACTTTGTTCCTTAAAATAACATCTAGGTATCCAAATTTGTGACAGCCAACATAGATCTTACGGCCTTACTAAAAGTACTTGTTGTTACAGTGATGCTTCCTGTAGTTTTAGTTAGACTTGGGATGCAAGGTATTGCAGTTTTATTATGCAAGCTAAATTAGGTTGTTGTGAGCATCACATTTGAAAAATTTCTACAATCAATTTTCACCTTCATGAAGGTAATTTTGCTATGTTGTGACAGTACTAGCTCCAAGTTATATCAAACAATCACAGCAGTGCAATATTTTTAACAAAAAAGATTAAGGCACAGCAGCAAACAATGTGCAAAATGCTGAGGGGCAGAGTAAGAGTTAGTGCAGGAGTTTTGGTACAGCATTGTATTCTGTATTGTGAGTAACAACTATGTGAAATAGCAATGGATAAGCAATGGAATTTCACTGCCAATGAATACAACAGTAAATGTCATGGTGTCATTGTTTTGCTTGATATATGAGCCAAATTTCTTGTGCGATTCCCACATAATAAACCACCTGCCTTTGTTTGCTGAGAAATATTTCTTCCATAAATCTAGTAACAAGTTTTGCCGTTGTTAGATTGCACTGCTAGGACTACTTCGGCATTGTGTTTGGTAGACCCCATGGATTGCCATTGCAAGAATTTTGGAAATTGAGCTAGGTATCACATTTGTTCTGCAATCATACTTGTGCCAATATTAACACGTTATGTGCCACATGGCAACATTTCATGTTGTGATGCGTGTGTCACGGCATACAACATGGCGTGATCTAACGTTGCAAAATACGCATCAAAAGTGTGACCAGAAACATTCATCTACTACCAAATTGATCAAGCAGATAAGCGTGACTAGCCTGAGGTACTGGCAAACCCTTTTTCTTGGTCAATCGAGTTCGCACAACTAAGAGAATGAAGAGAGAAGTGGAGGAGCAGTCTGCAACATTACAGAGCTCTCACCACCGTTTCATGCTCTGCTGAACTTGTTTCCACATTGAAAATGAGCGTTGTTGGTTTGCAGTTAATTTTGTACTGCAAAACATTTAACACCTTAAATGCTCGGGTACGATACATTCATACCTGGATATCAGCCTAAAACAAGCACTTTTCGGTTGCCTTACCAACACCATAGCTCCTCTGCCGATTGCGCTAGAGAGCTGTTCAAACCCTCAAAAGATTCGACAAGTCTTCGAGTCTGCACTCGACTAAAAATTATTTGTTGGGGGTTGTGGATTTTTTGTGAGTGACGTCATAAGTGAAGTTGTTTTTGGGCCATTTTGGCTCATGTTACCTGGCCTAGGGCCCAACAGCTAAGCCGAAGACCCGGATTGTAGCATAGTTTCCAAAACAAATTTCAGCGAAATACTACCATCTAACGATCAGGGCCAGGTGAAGTGAGCCAAGGTGGCCTAAAAGTCCTTCACTTATGGTGTCACCCCCAACCAAAAAATATTTACTGCAAGTGCAAGCTATAAGACTTTCTGCATCTTTTGAGCCTATGAACAGCTCTCCACCGCTTTTGGCGCCAGAGTTATGCTCGCGCAAAGCCACGTGCGATCCGGTTGTTTTGGCGCGAAATGTTCGTAACTTGTAGGACGCAAAAGAGTTAATAAAATAGAGTTTATTTCTAGATATAAAATCGAACAGTATCTGTGTTGAAAATGGCCCACATTCCAGCAACAGCCCTAGTAAAGGGCTCATCAAACGTGCAAACTGTGCAGAAAGTGTAGCAAAAGCAAAGACAACATGCTCTGTTGCCTGTGGGCTTTCACTGTACATTGTAACTTGTTTCAATGAAGATCACACCTTGAAACTTGTGTAATTTCCTTTTTATGTGTCCTACCACCATTCTTTGTTGTTTTGGCATATCAAAATTCAATAATACCTTTGATTGGTGTATTACAATTCCTTGCATTCTGCGCTCGTACTCCAAGCAAAGAAAGCGATAGATGTTGTAATTGATTATGGTACCCGATTCTCAATAAAGGTATTTGCAATTGGTTAGCAATGTTTTTTCCAACGGGATGTACCAACTACAGGGCTGTGGTTACCACGCTGTNATATGCCACAGTGATGTCGCAAAAGTAAAAAAAAACATTGCAGATGGTACGAAATAAGCTTTCTCATGATGTATCAGAATTTTTCATAGCTCCTCTGGTTCGTAAGTTATGGTCAAAAGATGAATCGAAAACAACAAATCAATTTCAAGCCAGACGCCGCTTCTCGCATTACGTAAATAATTGTGGCCAGACATGATACTGCTTTGCGACAATGATTCGCACGGTTGGGTATGAGACACAACACCACCGTGCTGCACCCANCCTGTTAACAGTGCAAAAAATACATCCTATTTTTTGAAAAAATTATNTTAGTAGATGCAAATTATTTTCATATAATTGAAAAAACTGTGAAAGCAGNTAAAGCATNGTCTATAGCAGGAGTGGCCATTAAAACTCTTTAAGTCCCGCGCCTGCCAAAATTTTGGCACTAGTTTGCAACGCTGTAACTCGCCACCCAATTGAGCTAGAGAGCTATCCAAACCATCCTCGGATTCAGCAAGTCTTCTGCTTGAATTTGAAAAAAAACGGTTTTCGTTTTCGGTTGGGGGTTCGCTCGGGGACCACTGCAAGTGGGGTTGTTTTTGCTTTTTTTGGCCACTTTTACCTGGCGTTGGACCCCAACCCATTGGGCCATTATTCTGGCTAAAGATTTTTTTGGAAACTAGATCAAAAACCGCGTCTTTAGAGCCCTTGAATGACTTTCTAGCATATCTGTAGCCGAAATTATAGACAAAAAAACAAAATTTGGTGAAAATTTCTGCACCCGCAAACCCCAATTTGGGTTGGAATACACCCCTTTTCTAACTGGCCATTACTCGCCAGCGGATCGAGCTAGAGATCTGTTCAAATCCGTTCTGAATGGGGAAAGACTTGTAGTTTAGGCTGAAAAAAAGCTTTTCACCATGCGATTTTGGCCTTTCTGGCTATGTTTACAAAACCACAGGTTGTTTTGACAGGTTTCTCTGAACAATCCGTGACGTCAACGGCCCGTGGGAGTGCGTGAAGCAAGCAGCATCAGCAGCGCGAAACCATGCGAGATTTAAATGCATTCTAGGCTATAGTATGAGGTTTTAGAGGAGTCGATGGACTATTTAGCATTTCTGGTTGATGAGTTATGGCAAAATGGTGGAATATTAACTAGGGAAATCCCCTAAATGCCCTGGGGACATTCCTNACATATTTGGAATATTTTTGGCATANCTTTCAAACCAGAAACACTAAAAACTTGATCAAGGGCTTNAAAGACTCGTATTTCAGCCTAGAATCNAAAAATACTGCGAGCCACAATATTTGCGNATGGGATCGGATGATGACGTCATCAAATTAACCAAAANACATATCCCCATCATGATCCCCTTGGCCCAAAACCCCCCATCCAAATTTAAAAATATTTTTTTATTCTGAACTACATGACGCCATGAGTCATTACAGGGTTTGAATAGCTCTCTACCTCAATCTGCTGCCGAGTTATGGCTGGCCAAAGTTTAGCCTGAAAGGGCAAATTATGCATTTTCTCAAAAGTTAGGAATTAGGCCAAAAACTGGGTTTTTGGCCCAAAATTTTGGCCACAGATGTGCTAGCAAGTCAATCAAGGGCTCTGTAGACATGGATTTTGACCTAGTTTTTTGAGTCAAAAGAATGGGTCAATGGGTTGGGGCCCAGGGCCAGCCAAAGGTGGCCAAAATTTCCAAAACATGCCCTCATTGTGACGTCACCTCCAGAAAATCCACCACCGAAAACGAAAAACGTTTGTTTTCGATTTCAAGCCGAAGACATGCTGAATCCGTGGATGGTTTGGATAGCTCTCTACCTCAATTGCCTGGCGAGTTATAGGATTGCAAAGTTCTCCAAAGAAGGGGGGAAACCCCTGACTTAAAGGGTTAAACACTTGTGTTCTACAAAATACGGAATAACAACTGCAGATCTGTCGATACATGGAACTTGTAAGGTGTCACAGAATAAGCGGAAGGTCGTCAGCAGTGTTCCCTCTAAGATTTTTGTAAGTCGGCTGGTGTCCAAAAACTACTGTTAAGATGAAAAGAAACTTAGGCGCCCTTTGTAGATTTTCCTAAAATGCGTCCTTTTTAAACAAAAATACTTTTCATCAACCATTGTTGGTGAATGACCAAAATAAAATATAAAACGATCTTCACTTTTTCCAACACGTATACACGCAAGATTTTCTGTTCAAATGAACACACAGAGTCATCACAGAGGCAATAAATGAAATGAGCTGCATGCAAACTTCCTAGCCACATGCAAACTTCCTAGCCAAATGTGAACCTTTTCTCTCAGGGGTTGTTCTGGGTACTGTCCTGAATGACTGTTCTTGTCTTTGTTCTGCGTTGCTTACTGTCGAACTAAACCAGTGGTTTTCAACCTTGTTTGTACTGCGACCATCCATTTTAGCCCAACAACCCCCATCTAAAACTCAAATAGGCCTAAAGCAAATGTAATACAGCTGTGACCCTTCCAAAAATATCATTTGACAGATTTCCGGAAAAGAGCATAAAAGCGATTTTCAAGCAACAAAAGAATTTTACTTTGTCTCTTTTTCCCAGATTGGTGTCGGGCTAGCAGCCAAATCCTGCATCCGAAATCTGAAAATGGTTTGTAGCGTACTGTCTGACTGAGTTAACAGTGTGTTGGTTAGCACTACATCTGAAATAGCNTTGAAGCANCAAACATTCCTAGCNCACTAGCTATGCCACGAGAAGAAAAACTACTATCTAATTAACTGCTAACACCCAGTAGCCTGCACGTGCACTTAAAATATTTTTTTACATCTGCATGCAAAGTTGTAAAAAACTCCAAAAATTAATTGAAAGTGTTCGTCNGATTTAAACAANGACCCAACCACCAACAAACCTTCGTTGTTTCGTTGCTTAACGTAAAAATCTTCAGGTGGCTCAGATTTTTAGTGCTCACGCGCGACATAGAATTTAAGAAGTTAGAAAAAAAGCATCTTTACAAATAATTTAATTCTGGGTTGTATCAAAATTTTTATAAGATTCTACGAAAACAACTAGCTCTATGTGTGATTTCTCTTGATAAATGTTGTGAAGTTCACACAATCCACCATGTGCAGGAATTGTTTTTCTTTTGACCAAAACGCCACACTGCAATTCAGCCACGTTGCTGTTCCTGTATAATCTTAAAGTAATGCAGCAGAGGTAATGGTCAAACATTAGATATA
>JGI24159J19872_10006102_pt1 | contig 15653 bp, 11 predicted proteins | sample Ectturendosymbi4_FD_19872 | JGI IMG/M metagenome (IMG submission 19872) | reverse complement strand
GCTTTGTAATAAGAATATTTTGATGAAACTAGTTGGCTATCAACAGCCTACTTGTCTCTGTGTCATGACGGAATTCGTGATTGGAACCATTTCGCTTGCATGTGAATTTTGTTCACTTTCTAAAGCTGCTTTCGTTCACGTGAGGCCGGCACAATTGTGTACGGAAAACGGTATTTCGATTTACATGTGCAGTGCCGTGGATGTTGCATGGTTAGCACAGAATTTTCGACATGGCAGTACACGTACGTGATTCAGAACCGTCGTCAAAAAGTTTGCAATAGGGGGGCTTTGCAGTTCTGCGGGGGGGCTTGACATTATAAAATTAAGCAAAATTCCACTTACTTATAGTGTTTCACGTTTCAATTTGGGGGGCTTGGAGCTTTGTTTAGGGGGCTAAGCCCACCACAGTTCCCCCGTGGCGACGGGACTGGTGTGATTGCATCTACAGTGGCGTTTAGGTGCCTCTAGTGATCAACAACACTAGTTCATCTTTTTAATGATATTCACAAACCTATGTTGGGTTTGATAGGGTTAAGCATAGCAACTTAATCTTCAAACAATGAAAAATCACAATGCAAGATAGATATTTATGTTGCCCCCTAATTTTTCTTTGGCCGCGCAGTGGCCCCCCCACTTTTTTATTCTAGAATCGCCACTGACCGTCGTGTTGGCGAAGGTTCGTGGTTTCAAATTGGTGATAGGCTGATTCTCATCTGTGTTTTCTGGCCTGGCTGAATAGAAGCAGATCCATCGCCAGATCAACAGCATTGGGGATGGCTTTGATTTTCTTCGGGGCCTTTGTAATACGGTTCATTGAAAAATGTCTTCATGGGTGTCTAGAGTTTAACTTGGAGGTATTGATTGTGAATTTGGGGGGCTCAGCCCGCTTGCTTCCACTTCTGTTGAAAAGTGTCGCAACTTTTTTTAATAACCTGGTCTAGTGGGATTGATGCTTTTTTCTTCACATCAGCAATCCAATGTCGATAAATGTGAAACGGTATTTAAAAACTTGATTGAAAATCTACCTCTATCAGTGGCGTTAAATGTACTTTACGGAAATATGCTTTAAGGCCCAGTGTGAATCTATCATGCTTTTTTTAATTGTTTTTTACGATAGTCAACAAAGCTAACTAAAATGGGAGTAATGTCCTGGCAACTGCCTTTCATTCACGTGTTGTTTTTGAATTGTCGCTTCAGCAATAAATAAGTCTTTCAGGTACATGCACAAGCTTGGCTTGGAAACATAATCGTCATTCAGCTTTTTATTTGAGTCCTACCGTGGGACATGAGTTGTCACGGCCAAGTCGAAACGCCTGGTCTAGAGCCGTACGAAATATGTCGGCGAGTCACAGTTCGCCCACCATTGCTCTAAACCTACGTGGCGTACCTCTACCAGCAGTCACTGACTCGCTTGCTCCACTACCTGCCAAATTATCTCTGTTCAATAGTCATATGCGGCAAAGNGCCTACTACCGTAACTTCAAGTGCATCTTCGAAGATTTGTGACCATGTTATTGTTACGTAACAAAGGCCAATAATAGAACAAATCGCTCCCCAGTTTCGCAACCTGCCTCTGCAGGCAAAGAAGCGGATTCAGTGAACTGCAAGCTCATAACCGTAGTTACCAAAACAGTGAACCTGACTCTTGTGCAGTGTGAGTGTCATATCGGCAAACAAACTGTCATTGCAAGAATTAACCTAACTAATCAGAATTAAATTCCGGATTTCACGCTTTTTAGAAATTTTTGCTTCTTAATACCAATTTCCAGAGGGGCAAATACCCGTTCCCCCACCTCCTGCGGACGCCCATGACTGCACCCCCTCAAAAATTTTAGAAACATGTTTAGTTGTCAGTTACAAGTCACAACCATTTCTCCCCGACAATACTACAAGTCTTTCATTTTGGCCCAGCCGAAAACATGAGCTGGTACGGGGGCAGTTTGCGAAGCTGGCTGTTTGATGTCAAGCAAGCAGTTGTAAAAACCTTTAGTAAAACCACGCAACGTGGTCTGTCCAATGTATTCTGTGCAGTTGCCCCAACCAACATTTGAAACTCAACGCGATCCTCGCTGTTTGCACCACGTGCAACTTATAACCTCACCATCGGACAGAATTTACAGACGCCCTACTCCTGGCCAAAGCTTGCTATCTTCTGATCGGCTGACTTCTTTGTTCTTGACTATCGGATTAATTTTTATAAACTATTGGCAGACCTCCGCCCTTTGACAATAAATTTACACGCGCGATTATGGATTCAAATCATATCACCCAATCAGGCGCGCCACAAACTACGGAACCCCCACCCACCTGCCCAATCATCAGGCACAACCAGCAGCACACCGCGCGATAACGACAGAATATAATTCAAGATCAGTTGTCCTTGCGGGGAATCCCCTGCGCACAATGGGTCTTAATAGCGGGTCTTGTACATCTTGGCGCGGATGTGGGCGTAATCGGGCATGGCTTCGGTGGGCCCGATGGCGGCGACGGCCGGACAGGAGTCCCAGATGTACTTTCCCATCACTCTCTTCACATCTTGGATGTGGACGCTCTGCGCAGGAAGTAATGACAAAATTATGAGTTCGTAGAAAACTTTGTCCATAGTTTTGATGCAGATGAGGATGATCGCTGCTGGAGAAACAGTGCGAGACGACCTTTATGAGGTCCGATATGATTCTACTTTTGACAGTCACGCTTTCATGACAAGTGCGAAGTGACTAGAGACAGGGGACCCAGGCGCGTGGCCAGAAATTTTGTTAGATGGAGGCGAATAACAACGAAGTGTCAACATTTCAACACATATTGCTCTTGTTTCGATGACATCATCCATAAAATGTGCCTTTTTCTAGCACTTCTTTCTCTGGGTAATTCTGTTCCGATTTAAGCCGGCAAATAGAAATGTTTTAAGTTTGTTTTCATTAAATTCCAAGTCTCTACTTTGAATAAAAGCCACTCTTTGCTCGAAAAACTTTCTTGCGAAAGCGTTCGCGAAAATCTTGATGCTGTAAGTGCAAGACCTGCGGTATGCTTTTTTCAATGAACACTGCAGCTGAGCAAGAAGTCATCGCGGCCGCCATGGTGATTGCGGTTTTATATCTACACGCTTCTGACGTACACCAACACACGTTCAATCGAAGCCAAGTGCGACTTTGATCCAAGACACCGACTTCCGAGGTATATGTCTACAAAATTTGCGCTCATGTAGACAAAACCTGGATCTTGTCCAATTCCTGAGCGACTGGTTGACGCATGCACGTGATAATATGAACGCTAGAGTCCCTCAACGGTTTTCAAAAATGTTTGGATCTTATGTCATTAAACGCTATGAAATGCGTCTGTGGTAGCATTTTTGTACGCTACTTGCTCTAAAGCCTGCTTCCCATAAACGATTAGGTATTTATCTACCTAGCTTTTCAAAATTAACAATAAAATTAACAAATATTATAAAAACAATTTTTTTTAATATAGGGAAAGTTATACATGCCTCATAAACAAACTTGTATGTTTTACCTACTCAGTCTACGCAAAGTGTGAATAAGATTGTGTATATGCGAAAACGAAGCCACAATTACCACGACTCTGCCATGCGTTAAGAAATACTTGTCGTCCAAGCTTTAACACAACGGTTGGTTAGTTGATCTAGCCCAGTGGTTCCCCAAAGTATGGATCAAAACCCAAGGAAAGGTGGAGAAGGGTAAAAAAATGGCTTGCACAGAGGCGATCCAAGCCCGAGTTGCAGTTTTTCAACGTTACCGCTGCTTGTATGAGTCTGTCTGTAGTGTAGATACTTGAGAAAAGAGTAGATTGCTGACATTGAAAACGAACTTAGCAACTTGCAGCCGAAAATCACCCACACAATCAGTATTTTTTCGTACGTTGTTTGAGGCTTGGGTCGGGAGGTGTTCACCAAATTCAGCTATTTGTAAGTAAATGGCAGTGTTAATGGCTTCAACACTTACAATATAAAAAGCATCTTTCTACTTTCGTTAGATTTTTCTACTGACTCTTCGCGTTGCAGCTGATAGCTTTAAATTTACTGTAGGATAGCATGGCAATTAACATCAACTGATTGTTGAAACACTTTGAGAGTTCGGACTATGTATACAGGTCGGATTCTGATTACTTGAACAAAACGTTTTTTTTACTCGCCGGCAAGGTAATGGGTGATCATTGATGAAGCCGTTAAGGCTCCACATATTTGTGATGGAACCGTCACACTGAATTGCTTCTTAGCCAGGGTCATAGCGTCGGAACGGGGGGAAGGGGTCTTGCCCCCTCTAGATTTCGAAAATTTCAGACAAAAAGGTTGTTTTCTTAATTTCGAGTGGGAAAAAACGAATTTCACCACTTTTGGCCCCTCCCTGGAAATACTGCATTTTGGAAAAATCCCCTAGTGACCCCCTGGAAAAATCCTTCCGATGTCCATGGCCAGGGCTTGAGCTTCAATGCATGCAAAATATGTATCACAGCCATATTCATGCATTTACTTGTAAAACTGTACAAAAACAAAATTATACGATGTTCATTTGAAGCTACGGCTGATGCTGCATTTGAAGTCAAGGGCAAAATATACAGTATTTGTAGCATGCCAGAGTTATAAGAGATTCTTTTGCGATGGTATTGAAATGAAGTTTACATCACCATTAGGTGACATACAGCAAGCTGATGAGTCAGAAACAGTTGCGAAAAGCGTTACTCCTTGTTTTACTTTCGGTTAGTGATTACAAGCGCTTAGGTACAAGTTCGTATTTCATTATCACCAACTTGCACACGGAGCTTAAACCTCAGGTAAATGCCAATCATGGCATGAATCCTGCAGAATTTGCACTGTACACGGTGTTTGATTGATCCTGGGCAACTGGTAAACCATACTGCTTTGATCAGGCTCAATTAAAAGCTGAAGTAGAATAGGATTTTAAGCAGTTTTGCTGATATGCACTGACGCATTTCTTTGGCTTTCACAACAAATTTTTGATTAACCTGAAAATTGTCAGTGCTACTTTCGGAATTGGGGGGGCAATTTCCCCCCTGGCTACGCGCCTGGAGGAACCCCCCAATAATAGTTAAGTCACAGCAGTGACCCACACCAAGCGAAACAATCGCTATTTATTGCGTTAAGGAAACTAGCTTCGTGTGTGACACATCTTCAGCCTGCACAAAAGTCGACATATGAAATAAATAGAAAACCTACGAACTGCTGCTAAGATCAAAACTCAAGGTTACAAAATTGATCCAATTAGAACCCCTCCACTAAACACAGCTACAAACGGTTCAACAAACCCGATCGCAAACAGCTATTCAGCACACTGATTAACATATTCAGTACACTGATTGACAAATTCAGCACACTGACTGACAAATTCAGCAAACTGATTGACAAATTCAGCACACTGATTGACAAATTCAGCACACTGATTGACAAATTCAACACACTGATTGACAAATTCAACACACTGATTGACAAATTCAGCACACTGATTGACAAATTCAGCACACTGATTGACAAATTCAGCACACTGATTGACAAATGCAGCACACTGATTGACAAACAAATCTCTCCGTGGTTTCTGCCTCAGACGCCGCACATCAATACGCGAGATGGCGCTATGTAGCTCAATGGTGTTCGTCGCGACTGCTGTTCACCGATGGTGAGTCAGCTTCCAAGGGGTCATGAGGGGAGGGTACTGTATACAGGGGTCCAACGCAATTTTGAAAATAAATTTCCAGACTTATTCAAGACATTTTTCGGCTTTTCCAAATCTAACATTTCCATATGATCTCCCCATGTCAGATGCAGGCACTATGATATTTAAAACGATGTAAGCAAAATTATATCAATCTTGAATAAAATATTATGCATGTCATACACTCACCACAACCCAGCATCTTTGTACAAAATGTATGTCAAAAGATCAAGTCTCAAAAATTATTTTCTTTACCATTGTAACAGACCAAAATTTTTTTTACCAGATTGGAAAATGACATACATTTTTTCATACTTTTCAAGACTGTGTACGAACCCTGGTGTATACTAAGGAGGGGGAACTTGCTTCCTTTTAGTAAAACCAAATCACCTGAGTGTTTCCCAGCTACGTGGTCAGCAGTGTTACGGCCGACGTCATCGCTGAAGCACCTGGCAGCTGACGAGCTTGCAGTGACGGTGGAAGACAATATTGCTATGTTTCGTAACAATCAACAACAATCGCCCGCGTCGACATTTGCGCGATTCAATTTTCAGGAACAACGGGAAAGGAAAATACGGAACACTTGAAAATCATCAACAAAGTTGTTTCGAACCTGGATTCTGCGCGCGATCTCAGGCCATGGAATGCGCCTTCCGTAGCACAACATTTGACGCCCGATGTCCTCGCAGATCGGGGTGGTTCCGTCCAGCATGAGGGCCATGTTGGTCAGGAGGCTGTTCTTGGCCCGGGCCACCTCGAACTCGGTCAGCTCCATGCAGATCCGCATCCTGCGTCAACAAATCCGCGGATGTGGTGAGACTCATATCGAGGTTATTTGGAACAACTGTGAAGAGCTGACGAAGGTTTGGGGCATCAGCGACAGAGCCGGGGGCATGGTGCAGCAGGTCTGGTCACTGAACAGGGTGCATGGGGCAGCAGGTCTGGTCACTGAACAGGGGGCATGGGGCAGCAGGTCTGGTCACTGAACAGGGGGGTCAATGACAGGCTCACTGTGTACTCGCGCTTAAACTGACTGGAAACCTGTTTTTTATCGGTTACAGACCGAATTATTTTTGAAAAGACTGAAAAAAATTGAGTCTATTCGATCATAATGTCTCGAAAGGTAGTGCATATTGTTACGGCGAGTTTGAATACTATTATGGGACGGATGACCGAAATATCTCAGCGAAAAGAGAAACCAGTTTGAAAGTTAGCACTCAATTTCGAGCAGTGAGAACTGATCTTCTGAACAGCGTAACAAGGTAACGTGGACGGAAGAATGGAAAGCCAAGGGACAGCGTCATGGTTTCGAAGTGAATGAAAAAGAGGCTCCAAGGTACGCTGCGTGAGAATTCGGGCGATCAGCACAATCGCTTTTGCGCAGCATCTGTACTTCACACAGGACTCGAGCACAACTTTGCGATGTTTGATTTTGCACAGCATAGAAATGTTATTGTTCAAAATGTATTCGCGCATGCCTCAGGCGACAACAAAGGAGTGACGTAACAATGCGCAAACGTTCCAACACTCACCATTCATCTTGTACGCGGATAGTGCACTCTTCCACGTGAGCGTTGTCTGTGACGTAATAGATGCCCCTGTGCGAAACAGACGATTTTAACGGGATGGCTGGAAACATTTTTAACGGCCATTTTGGATGTCGGAAGGATTTATTCCGGAGGAGGCAATCGGGGATTTTTCTACGGCTGGACAAAATGATTCTTTCCAGCGGCGGCAACAGTGGTGGAATTTAATTTTGCCAAATCGAAAATAACAGAAAAAGCTTTTTCTGCTAAAATTTATTAGGAAAATACCAAACTTCAAAATCCAGAGAGAGGCATGCCCCCTGCCATGCCCTTCCAACCCCCATGATTGCCATATAATTGTTGAAGACGACGATGTTTCAAAATGGCAACACTTCGACGTTGTCTTGATTCAGTCACCGACATTCACCGAAGGTGCATTTGTCCTTCTCCAAGGACGTCGTTTCAAAACGCTATTTGACGAAGACATGACTGTTTCGTAACTATACTACAAAGTGTTTGCAAGGCATTCGTTGTCGTAGACGCTGCCAAGTCTTAGTTGTTGTGGGTAAAAACAAGTTGGACACGTTCATCGAAAAGCTACAGACAGGTCTGGGACAATGAATGGGAAGTGCCAGCGGCAAGTAGGCAGCGGTACGTCCCCTACTGGCGATGAGCTTTCATACCCGGCAGCAACAAAAAGCAATTCAGGAGGCGAAGCTCACCACAGCTCTGTATCTTTGTACAACTCACCACAACCCAGTATCTTTGTACAACTCACCACAATCCAGTATCTGTGTACAACTCACCACAACCCAGTATCTATGTACAACTCACCACAACCCAGTATCTATGTACAACTCACCACAATCCAGTATCCGTGTACAACTCACCACAATCCAGTATCTTTGTACAACTCACCACAACCCAGTATCTTTGTACAAGTCACCACAACCCAGTATCTTTGTACAACTCACCACAACCCAGTATCTAGGTACAACTCACCACAATCCAGTATCTGTGTACAACTCACCACAACCTAGTATCTATGTACAACTCACCACAATCCAGTATCCGTGTACAACTCACCACAACCCAGTATCTGTTTACAACGCACCACAATCCAGTATCTGTGTACAACTCACCACAACCCAGTATCTTTGTACAGCTCACCACAATCCAGTATCTGTGTACAACTCACCACAACCCAGTATCTTTGTGCAACTCACCACAACCCAGTATCCGTGTACAACTCACCACAACCCAGTATCTGTTTACAACGCACCACAATCCAGTATCTTTGTACAACTCACCACAACCCAGTATCTTTGTACAACTCACCACAACCCAGTATCTTTGTACAACTCACCACAACCCAGTATCTTTGTACAACTCACCATAATCCAGTATCTGTGTACAACTCACCACAACCCAGTATCTTTGTACAACTCACCACAACCCAGTATCCGTGTACAACTCACCACAACCCAGCATGCGTGTACAACTCACCACAACCCAGTATCCGTGTACAAAGTATTGAAGGATTGGAAGCTGACGCAGAGCCCGTCTCTTGCCATCCTTCGTACGAGGGGGTTGGGGAAGTGGGACCCGTTCACAGACGTCCTGTCCCAGGTTCCGATAATCTGAATTATGAATTCATGTTTCGACAAGAAATTCCAACGTGACGAAGAACGTTTCACGATTTAACTCACGGTTTCATAGTTTGAAAAATTAATAACTACTACGGTTATGTTCAACACGGAATAAGTTTTTTTCTGTCCAAAACCCTGAGCTTTTTCAAAATTCAAAATCGTTTTTTGAAAATANAAACTGCTCGTTTTCTGCTACCTCGCGTACACAGTTTATGTATTTTGAAGTAAATATACACGAAGTCNACGTTTCCAGCCTTTTTATTCCCAAAACAATCGGATGACAGGTTGTGGCAGAAACACCACGATACTAAACAAGTTGCATAAAATGTCCTTAAAATCTCGATCGCTCAATGCAGGGACTTTTCGGAAATATATTTTTGCTCGGATTCTGAGATAGGATACGAACAAAAGATTAAAACAGCGCCAAGGTTAAGAATTTTACATTATTTTAAATGACATATTTTAATGCCAACAACCTCCTGGTGTTTACGTCCGTTGTGACGTAAACCAAACAGCAACGTCATATTCACGTCGCCATAGGAACAAGGTCAACAGTTTTGTGTCGCAGATCTGTTTCAACGAGTGGAAAAGTTTAATGCACAAAACAGGCGTGACGTCGCGATCACGTCATCACCTGTTGATGAACTGCACTGACCTGGTTGGCAAGCATCAGAGTGATGGTGTCAGGGTGCTGCCACCCTACCCCCTCCACTGCCATCGCGATGTGGACGTACGGCATGTCGTCATTGCGGTGACGTATCTGGACAAAAAATTTTCCAGTATTTTCATTTCGTGCTGCTTGCATCAGGCTACAATGGCGTCGTCGGTGGAACCAATATTTCACATCAGGAACATGTACGTCGGTGAAGCTTACACCGAACTGGTATCTCTGGTGTGCTGAGGCACAACATTCACAAAAAGGTTGGCAATTTTTGTAAGGGCAAAAAACAAAAAAATTTCTGCAAAAAAAGACTAAGTCGGAAAATCTAACGACGAATCCCGCTTGTAAGCCATCCAACCGCTGTTGTATGACGTGCACCTATAATATAACGCGCATATGACCGTGTCAATAACTTCAACAGAAACAAAAATGTGGCGTTGCAAACGACGATATGGTTGGCTTGGAAGCTAGCTCGCAAGTTGATAATGGGTACAGGTTGGGTACAATGTGGGGGTTGTGGCAAACTGCGGCCCTCTACAGGGTTCTGCGCGGTCTCCGAAAACCTGCAGCAAATTGTAAACAAACAAATAATAAATATTTATTTCTATCAACCACGCTGTCTATGTGTTGCATTATCTTCCTGCGCAACGCCCGGCTCCAATAGGTGCGGCCCTGTCGCTTTTCCTGGCCTGCTGGCCACTGATGCGGTCCCTCTCTCTGTAAATCTTGGCCACCACATGGCCAGGTGAGGGTCAGTAAATCTTGGCCACCACTAGGTCAGGTGAGGGTCAGATTCGAAACTGACGCCTTTCACGCACAATGGGAGGCGCGGCGTTAACTTCTTACGTCACTTCCGGTGAATGTGCAGGGAGGAAAAGCGGCGGCGGTCGGCGATTGGTCCTGCGCAACGCTGGTCCCGAAGAACTCCTTGGCGAGGTCGACCAGCTTGTCATGATCGACCCCCCCGGCTGCGGAGAGGACCATCCGGCTGGGACTGAAAGCGAAAAGTGTGGGAGGATAAAAAATGAAAAAATACGTCAGGTGGCAACAAAAAAGCTTCACAAACAACACCCCTTCTTCATTCTCTTTAACTTCCAGTCGGGCAGGGAAGGGATGTTTACACTTGCCAAAAATATTTGTACATCATCGTGGAAACGCTTGTTTAATAAAAAAATCCAGGGAAGTGTTTAGATGATGGATCCAAGGAAAACATACAGGGTTGTATTGAAACACAGAACATACCGGGCCACTGGTGAAATGAGTTTGATCCAAACGATGAAGGACATGTTTTCAAAATAACTTTTTGCTTTTTTTCATGATAGTGTTCAAGTCCGGCAACGAAAGTGCAGTTTACCTGTAGTGGGTTCTTATATACTTGAGCAAATCATCCCTGTTGATGCGTCTTATGTTCTCTGAAGGCCCCAGAATGGTGAGACCGAGCGGTGTGCCCTGGTACGCCGTGGCGTGGAGGTAATCGAAGACGACTTCCTGAATCACAAGGACAGTGATGCTTAATTACCGACAGTCAAACAGTCGCATCAAATACAATGTTGGATACTCCTGTCATTGGCATACTTCCTGAGAGTACCGGCATGTCAGACACATATATTCATGACGTCACGCCTAAGAATACAAGCTTATGAAGAGTTGTGGGCTACCTGTTGATTTTGTTCAATTTCTTCCATTTCCCTGAGAATCACCCCTCTTTCCCTTTCAATCTCCGCCTCTCCCAAGGTGCTGTTTTGTATGATGTCGGCGAGAATTTCAACAGCTGCAGTTAATGCGATAAAAGTCGTCAGCTCCCGCAGCAGGGCGTGAGAAAAATTGAAACTTTGAAACACACGTCAGGCGATAGACGTTAAAGTTGGACTCAAGAGACAGACTCACGGGTCCACGCAGTTTACATTTAACGCACCTCTTGGTAAATCTTTGCTGAATGCTTTGGCATAATAAACAGTCTGTTCCCTGGAAGTGTAAGCATTTAAATGGGCACCCATATTCTCAACCTCAAGTTCCAGATCAAGTTGGCTCCTGTTATGGGTACCCTAAAAACGAAATAANGCAGGAATTGCCAATTGCTAATGTGTTTCAAAACAAAACTAGATTCACACAATCAGACATTCATATATAATACTCAANCGATTAAGCTCTACCTTAAAAGCCATGTGTTCTAGAAAATGAGCAGTTCCATTGTTTTCACTAGTTTCATATCTGCTTCCAGCATCTATCCACAGACCAACAGTACACGTAGAAAGTCCAGAATCTTCTGATGCCACACGCAAGCCATTAGCGAGCTTCGTCACTCTTGTTTCTGGGGTGTTGACCAAAGCTGTTGCAGGCTGTGTTGATGAGAATCTTTTCGGCAATACCTGAACAACATCAAGAACCATTTCATAGGTTAATTTTTTGACAAAGACTACTTCAAAATCGGCATGACCCAAGCAATTTCTTCTAGTCAGCAATTATTGGGAGAAAATACAGTATGACTATAAACATACAAATGCCAAACAAGAGTCCTGCGTTTACTATTTCTTAGCGCTTGGTGCAACTAAACACCTGATGTAGTCCTTATCTGGAACTGCCAACTTGAAGGCAAACATCATAAGCCACCAAGATGTGCACTGATTGAACAGTACTGCTTGCAAGTACAAATGCACTGAATTATTTTTAACACATGAACAGCATTGATGGCCTCATGTCTACTTGAGCAGCATTTATACAAAGGTCTATTGGCAATATGTAGGATAATTTTTTTTGTGTAATACTAATTCCAGGGTTGCAGAGTTGGCATTTAGGAGTGAAACGAATTTGAGTCAGAGCCTGTCAAACTGTCGTGATTTCAACTACAATTAATTTTCAATTGCTGTGCAAGTTTATAGTAAACCAAGTTGGTTAACACCATCCCAAGAGCAAAAGGAGCATTCCACAGAAACATCACATTAAGTTCAGATAAAAGAGAAAAAGACCTGCCAAGACGCATATCATGTTGTGCAGCAACAATAGCAAGGCACTCGAGCGTTCTGAAATGTACTTACTACAGGAAAGGTTTAGCATGGCACTTTTNGGGAAAAAATGAAGTACATTCTGAAACGTAACATGGCACTCTGCGCAAAATAACTAAGTACGTTCTGGAACATAACTTGGTGCCAAAAGTGNTATGGAAAAAAGCTGAGTTTATAACATCAGAACCAGTACTATTTGAACAATTAAAGTGCAAATATATGGCAAAGTTTCATCAATCTGAAAAACTGCACAAAACAACATCCCAACCAACAAATAAGCAAAAATACACCAACCTATCAAGTCAGACAAAACCAAAAATGAAAAAGAACATATGCATCAACTAGAGCTTGACTGATACGTTTGTGGGCTGATGCCAATTACAGTATAAATGCTTTTGCATTAATTAAACTGTAGTTAGGAGACGTTACAATGCTTATTAAACCAACTCAAAAAATGGCTGTACACGATAAGGAACAAAACATGAACTATTAACAAATGTGAGGTAGTAACCATTTGGGCTTCTGAACACTCCATGCAAAACAATAGTGAGGTGGCTTTTTCATAAGGAAATATTGGTGATATATATATATATATATCTGCAAACTTTTACCAATACGAATTACATCAGCATCATTATATCAGCCAATTGACATTGGAATGCTGATGTATCAGTCAAGCTCTGACAACAACCATTTTTATGAAAAATATCTTGTAACTTACATTTCTAGGTTGAAAAGAACATTTTCGCAATGATCTGGTTAAGTGGGAGATAGCTGCAGAAGCCATTTTGTCACCAGTACAAGGTGTGATTACATGCAAACGTTCTAGCCCAATGGTACTGGAAGTTTGAATAGAAAAATGTTTTAAACCATGACATGCACGCATAGGAAACATTTCAATACAGTACTGCATAAATACAACAAAAAAAAGTTATTGCCTAAAATATAAAGAATATAATTATCTTATTGGTGGATTAATTATGAATTTTGCTGATTTTTGGTCATAACTTTTGAACCCGAAACAGCAGCAAGTCATCTAAACCATCAAAAGACTCAGATTTTAGCCTAGTTTCCATTAAAAACTTGAATGAAATACTAATTTCTAGTGGTTTGGGCCTAGTGCCAGATGAAGTGGGCCAAGAAGGCCTAAAGCTACTCCACTTATGATGTCACTCACGAAAAATCCAAAACCAAAAACTTTTTTTGTTCATTGCAGATACGAAGACTTGCTGAGTCTTTTGAGTGTTTGAACAGCTCTCTAGCACTTACGGTGCCAGAGTTATGCCTGTGTAAACCACATGCGACCCGGCTGTTTTCACACAAACTGCTGGATTTAGACCAACTGCGAAGTGTTTAACAATATGTCAAGATAATCCTCTATTTCTCACAGTTGGATATGGTTAGAATTTTAGGATAAAATTAATTGCTTTGCAGCCTGTCAGTGATAATCCACAATTTATGCACCCTGTGATATTCAGCAGGTTCCCCATCCCTGCTCTAAACCCTAACTCCAATGCCTAACTCTAAACCAACTATGTCCAACCCAAATGGCTTACTGAGCCAAAAAGTATGTCACTATCTTGATCAGGGCCGCACAGTGAATGACATATCATTGACGGCCACACATTGAATGGCTTACTTTGATTTTAGCAAACTAAATTTAGCTTAACACTTTCACGTCTGGGTTAAATCAAGCGGTTTGCACGAAAACAGGATTGCACAGGGCTTTGCATGGGAATTTCTCCGGTCCGGTAAGCGTTACAGACCCAGTGAAAAGCTCAAAAGACGCGGCAAGCCTTGTAGTTTGCATTCGAAAAANATTTGTTTGGTTGGGGAGTCCGATTTTGTTNTGAGTGACGTCATAAGTGGACGACTTTTAGGCCACCTTGGCCAACTTCACCTGGCCCTGGGCCCAAACTGCTAGATGGTAGTATTTTTCTGAAGTTTTTTATTGGAAACTAGGCTACAATCCGAGTCTTTTGATACTTTGGATGACCTGCTGGGGTTTCGGGTTCAAAAGTTATGATGTAAAGTAATAAAAATATTTGACAACTTAATTAATTTGTTTGTTTTAGATTTTGGGCCTACCAGCCCTGCCAAACGTCTTGAATCTGGTGACTGCCTGATGCATTGCCGTCTTGCTGAACTTCAGTTTTTCAGATAACACCTTTCTGAATACCTCTCTTCATGCAGTGTATCAATTTTTGACCTCTCTACAACTAAAGGCCCTTTTTTGTCCATGTTTTCAGCAGCAAAACTTGCAATAATTTCTTATTGTTTTTTGTTTCCAAGACAACCAGATCGTTAAAGCTCATTCTTAAAGGTTGTAATAGCAGCATCAGTTATGTAACAAAGTTCTTCCAACATAAAATGCAACGTGATGAAACAAATGATACAATTTTCCTGACTTGCTGTAAAAATCCTAATTTTAAGCAGGTGGTATTAAACTTTTGAGCACGACTATACAGGTGAAATATATATTCAGTAAGATCTTAGTGTCTGATTCTTTGCTGGGAAAGGCTTTGTTTCGATAGACAGTATTAGCCACACAGCCCTAGTAAGTCAAATATCATTGAAATGCAGGTCAATATGCAACTATTATGAGGTAATGATATCTTTTACAATTTATAACATTACAATTACCAACCTGTCTTCTAGGCTAGGCTAATGCTGCAGTACTCTCTGTGAGCACAAAGGATGTGTTAGTGTTTGATTTGTTGCAAGCATAGACTGTAATTCAGTGGCAAGTAAGGTTAGAAGATTGCATTGTGGAAGTAATTAGTAAGTGTAGTATTAACAAAAATGAGCACCAATCAACTTTGGTACACGAAAAGCGGAAGTGCTAAATAGCCTTATAATAAATACTACGGCCAAAGCAAAATAAATACTACGGCCAAAGCAATAAATACTACGGCCAAAGCAAACGATACAACTGACATCTTTGCAAGATGTCAGTTGTATCGTTTGCTTTGGCCGTAGTATTTATTATAACAAAAATGAGTGTCAAAAGAAGAGTGTCAGAGGAAAATAGAGAGTTCAATTCCGACTGGGAGGAAAGATATCTCTTCGCGAATAACCACGGTAAACCACAGTGTCTGGTCTACTTGCCAGTAATATCCGGTCCGAAAGAG
>JGI24159J19872_10006101_pt1 | contig 15654 bp, 8 predicted proteins | sample Ectturendosymbi4_FD_19872 | JGI IMG/M metagenome (IMG submission 19872) | reverse complement strand
ATAAATGTATAAAACAAAATGGTACACAGAAAAGGTATTGCTCTTGTGAAAATGCACTTTATCCAAATGTGACCTCACACACTTTTCAACAAATATCAGATATGAAGATTTTTCCTGAATGCTTCTGAAGGCGACTGAAAACACTGTGGCGGGCCACATGCAGCCCAGGGGCCTATAGTTGGACCACATTGTTTTAGATGGTAATATCAAAATGGCTGAATCTCCAGTTGAAAGGAAAAAAAAGATATTCAAAAAATCAAAGAAAGAAAATATGACAAATATTTAGAAAATCAAAGAAAGTAGATGAAAAACTATAGACCTAAAGAAAAATCCAAAATCTGGCTAGTCTTTCTTATTGCGAATGTTTTGTGATTGCAACTGTTGTTCCATAAGTTGTACTGATATTTCATTTGAAAGTTTTGAGGTGTTACTTTGTTAAGTGTTCTTTTTTCTTGTTTTATTTGAAGTAGCTTTTCATTTTGGCAGTATAAGTTACGCTTTGTAGCATTATTTTCTATAGTGGTACTCCTTGCTATGGCAGTATAAAAAAAATGGTGCTGAATTGAAGTATTAAACCATTTTTGATGCATGAAGATTAAGTTGCAGTGGTATATTCAATTTTTTTAGCTTCAGGATTGGTTATTCCAGTATTTGTAATTTTTGAGTATTGTTAGGGCCTGGAAGCCTGTGTTGTTGTGGTTATCATTCAGCATTTGCCAAGCTGTTGTAAAATAATGTTTGACTACCTCAATTGGTGCAGCAATGGATTTTTCATGTTTGGTATTTTTGGTTTTTGAGTGAAATTTTCAACCAATAAATTTTCAAGTGCTCTTTTAGATTTGGATTTGTTTGCTTGCATGCATAGCATAGGAAGTTTTTACATCACAATGGTCTTTTACAGATATCTTCATTTAATTTTATTACAAACTTTGCATTTAGCCAAAATTGGTTGCTTATTAGTTCTTGTTAGTTGAATTTATAATTTTGAAATGCAGGTCAAGTTCTAATGTATGCTGACTTCGGAACAGTTAAAAGTGATTTTGAGCAAGTTGTTTTAGTTAACTCATTTAATTCTCAGCCTTGTATCAGAATAATTTAATACTGTGAGACTTATTTTGCAAATAATTGCAAAGAAGTAGGCATAAAATAAAAATGTCCTGTTAGTCACAAACAGCATGTCCCATTAGTCACAAGAACATGCTCTACAAATCTCTTGTTGCAAAACTGTAACTAGCAAATATTGGAAACTAATGTATGGATTAATAACCTTGATATATTGTCTGCACAATATTACCAAATCAAGAGTATCTGTGCAGTCAGTGAGCAGACTTTGGAATTCAAACTTATTTTTCTTATTTGGTACTTTTGTCCTCTGTCCCTTTAGTCACAAACAAATATTCAAATGACCAAAAGAATTAAAACGCAGATGAATTTTTCCAAACATGCAAACAGTAAGTATGAGTTATCACTAACATAAACTACTAGTTTTAGTTTTCTTCTATATTTCATGTTTGCTATAGATATGAAAAAGTAGTCAAAATGTCCCATTAGTCACATTTGGAATTGCCCATATGCATAATTGCTTATATATGATTTATGAATCAACTGGAAATTAGGCTGCATATATGTATGGATTATTATGAATCAATGGAAACTCTCTGAAAGTTGGCACAACTGAGGTATAACATCTGTCCAGAAACACAAATCAGTGGATGCTGTAAGCAGTCAATGTACACTGCAAAGTAACACATGACAGTTCAAGTACATGGGAATGGTGCTCACAAGTGACACAAGGCAAAACAAATCTAATGATACATTGATTGGTAGAGCAAACACAATACTGCATGAGCTTCATCCCCTGGGCACAAAACAGGTCTTTTGACCCTTTAAGTCCTTTGCAAAATGCCAAGTACAAGCAGCAGAGATAAGAATTAGCAAAGAGTTTGCAATGAGACATTTCAAGGTAAAGTGTAAAGTTGAAGGTCTAAGTGTAAAGTCACTTTTCCAGATGTAGAGATCCCAGCTAGGATGGTTGGATCACATGACCAGCATCCCCAACAAAAATTGGACAAGGCAAGTCTTGTTGGTGTAGCCCACACGAAAGTTACCCAGTACCCAGAGGCCCACCAAGAACCAGGTGACATGATTATAAGTCCAAACTGGCTTGTTTGCACCATGGTGTGGAGGCAGCAGAACTACCATTAAAGCTTTGTCTTATGTCCTTGTCCCCACTTGATTTGGTAATGTCTCATTTTGCACATCCATACATCATCCTTTTGGTTTTTCTACACAAAGCTATAGACTACTGGGTGGTGCTCAGTTGACAAGGTGTGTTAAGAATGTGGAGCAGAAGGAACCAAAAACACAATTTTCCTTGTCCTGTTACAAAAAGAAGCGTGATGGTGCAAATCAGACCTTATTTTTATTTGTAATGATTGTTGCATGTCTACTCATGGACTAGACCCAAATTCAAAGCCTATCATTCACTTATTGGCCCACAGCATTGCTTTTCTGTGGTGCCCCATGTTACCATGATTGTTGTTGCACAAATGACACGGCTGGTTTGTTCATTGGTATAATTTGGGTAGTTATTTCCATGAAATTGCAAAATCAACCAATCTCATTGCATGTTGGTTGTCACTCATGTACCGAGGTTATACATACCACTGGTTGCAAATTTTCTGCAATCACTTTGCATTCCATCAGTGATTAATTTATATGTCAGAGAGCATCCACCTCTAGCTGAACATCCCTAATGTTTAAGAAAACAATGTGAAGAAATAAAGAAATGTTCCAGGGGTAATGAATACTGTAAAGGATTTTTTTAATATCCTGGTTTATAAAGCATGAAATGGTCATACGAATTATGATGTAACAGTAAAGCATTAATATAAAAAGGAAAGCCTTCACTTGTAGGGCTAGTTACATATCAGCAATATCCAGATTTTTGAAGTGTTTTTATAACCCTGAATTTCTTGAACAATTTATGGGCACAGCATGCAACTGTAAGCCATTGACCTATTTCAGCCAGGTGAAGGTATACTGTAAACAACAACTTAATTGCAAGAAAAATCATTTTGCTATGCCTTTAAACTGGATGTTTCAGAAGCACAATACAGAACTTATGTTATATATTATATTTGAGCAATTGCAGAACCGTCATTTCTTATCAGCAAAGGATTACGTAAGGCAAACATTTTATAAATTTGTGCTGAATTTGTCCCACAAGGTTTGAAAAACACAGACAAAATCAAGCACTGTATACTTTCAAACATTCATTTGCCCTAGTGATGTTTTGAACTCAATGTATAATTTTACAAAGTATGTATTCATTGCAAATATTGAGACCATTGGTTGTAAAGCCTGATTAAGACTTAGTAATGCTGTCTGTGCCTGATTTCATTCATGCTAACACCAGTTTTGTGCCATTCTTAATGATATCACGCTGTAAGTATATTTGGTGTTGATGCTGAGTATCAACGTTTTTTGTTCTCTTTTTAGACTATGAGAAGACAGAGAAATGAAATGACTGTGGAGTTACGCAAACAGAAGCGTGGTGATCATCTTCTGAAACGCCGCAATGTTCCCATTGCTGATGACAGCCTTGATGAATCAGATTCTGAGTCAAAGCCTGTTAGTTTATTGTAGTTGTGTATTGTATATGATAAATGTCATGTTCTTTGTTTTAGAGTAGTGGTTCTTAAACCTTTTTTTATCATGCCTCCCTTAAGTACATGTTTGTTTCAAACCTCCCTGGCTATAAATAAGTTATAAAGACAAATGTATTGTTTGGTTAATTTATTGATCAAACTTTCAATGTTGTACAGCACTTACAGACTCACACCCACCCTGGAAATTTATTGACACCCCATGGTTAAGACCACTGTTTTACATGATGTTTGAATAAGAGCTGATGATGCATTCGTAGTAGGCAAAATATATACTCTGACAAGATCATAGTTTCTGATTCTTGGCTGTGAAAGGATTCCTTTCAATAGACAGTGCTCTCTGTTGTTGGTTTTTATACTGGTGTTTTGTGGTGATAAAGTAAAGTGTGCCCAATGTGTACAGATCAACACGTTTTTGTTCAGAATGTGTTAATTACCTCTTTTTTAAAGACTTCATTGAATTTGACCGAAATCGTCAATAATGCTAAAAGTGACAATGAAACCATTCAACTGAATGCTGTACAACAAGCCAGAAAACTTCTTTCAAGTGATCGCAATCCTCCTATCGATGATTTGATTGGGTCAGGTGAGGATGTGTATGTGGTTGTGAATGTTCACAATTGATATTACATGTCTGGGATTTTAATTGAGTTTTTCAGTTTAAAAGTTACCTGTTCCAGTTGAAGGTGTCCCATCATGCTAGCTAGTTTCTACTGAGTTGTGAACTTTTTCGTTGAAGAAAATGCTGAAGTTATTTAATCGTAACATAGGAACAACAGTGTTTGAGACATTGTTAGCTGTTGCACCATCATATGAATTGGAAAAGCAGACACTGCCAAGAGCTAGTAGCTTGGATTGTTTATGAGGCTTATTTCTGAGAGTTCACCAGTAAGGTTTTCATGCTTCTAAAGTGTATCGTGAATGATGAAGACATTGCAGGTTGAACTTTGAGGTCATAAAAATTTCGCTTTTTTGAAAGAATTTTTTTTTCAAGTGGTTTTCAAAAGTAACCACCAGTGAAAAAAAATTAGAAGCCAATCTTGTGTGGTGATAATGTTCACCATAAGAATTTGAGGAGAGCAAACAACACTATCAACACTATATTATACACTTTTGTTCAACAATAACAAACTGTTAGTATTTGATGAAACAAACTTTACCAGTGATTTAAAAAATGCATGCTGCACAAGGGAAGACGCATCATGTATGAAAGCTTAGCAGTGGATGCAAGCTTACATTAGAGTAAATTATATATTGTTTGAAAATGCAGAAATATGAAGTGCCCAAGAGTTTTTGCAAAGGACAGACGTCAGAGTTGTTTAATGTATTCTGAGTAGCATTGCATAGCTAAAAACCAACATTGTTGAAGGCTAGCAAGTATGCAAAGAAATTCATGGACAGACAGAATAAAACAATCTGGCACAGGTGGTGCCGTATGGTATATTTGTGCCTGGCGCCACCAGGCCTGTGCCAGGTTTTAAGGTTTGCGGGGGTAAGATTCACTTTTACAGGGGCAGGATTGTTGGTTTTATTATATGTTTGAAACAAATTTTTCTGGACACAACGCAAATTGGGGACACAAAAACATTAGGACGGCATTTCCCCCGAATGCCCCCCATGGTTACAGGCCTGGGTGCCACCCTTTCTATTTGCGCATTTGTTGTTTTCATTCCAGTGTGGAAGTACCTGGGAAACAGACCAACAGCATTATTTCAAATCACATCTAAACTACCGCAGTATGGTTAAAGACTTCTGCAATGAACTGATGCGCTTCATTTCATGTTATGATTGAAGTGTTAATCATATATTTGATAAAGAAATATCGTTTGTGGGAAAGCTGTGCTTGTTTAGCTGCATGTCTGCACAGCAAAGTGCTTTAAATGACCAAGCTTTCTGGTCTTCTTAGCCGTTGATCTGCCAATTTTATGGTCACCAGCATATACTCTCGTTAAACTTTTAAGGTGTATGTTTTAATACCTGGAGAAATTATCCACAAAACATGTTTCAGGGTTCCCACACGGTTTTGAAGAAGTACTGAATTGTGAAAGCGGTTTTCAAGACCTCGAAAAAGTATTGAATTTGGCCAAAATGTACATGAAGTATTGAAAAAGTATGGAAATTCTAAATTCAACCATTTGTTTATTAAAATTATTTTCTTCACTGCTGATGACAGTTCTGCAGATATTTTTTGCATTGTGTTCCATGAGTAAAATTTTCGAAAAATGAAGCTGAATGATGGTTTTAAAGTCCTTTAATTTAGTATTGAAAAAGTATGGAAAATAGCTTTTGAAAATGTGTGGGAACTCTGATGTTTGAAAGGGTTTATCCACTGATCAACTATCGTGAGGTTGCTACTGGTGTTGAATTTAATAAGCTACATGTTGAAGCGCAGTCTGTCCGCGTAAATTCTGCCGTAGCAAAGTCAGTTCACTCGGACTTTCCGCCACTTCAACTCTCTGCATTTTTGTCAGGAATTCTGCCCATCTTAGTTGAGTGTCTCCAAAGAGAAGAACACGCCTCCTTACAGTTTGAGGCAGCATGGGCCTTAACTAATATTGCATCCGGGACTTCTCAACAAACCCAAGCAGTAGTTGACGCAGGTATTTAAAACCTTTAAACCAGTACATTGATAAAAAGTGATTCCGTGGTGCGCGCGTGACATCTGTGATGTTTTTCGTACTTGTGTGATGTTCGCAATACTTTCCTTCGCCCGTGTTTTNTGCTGCTGCTTCTTCATCGCATGAACAGTTCTTTCAATCCACTGATAGCCGCACGAGATCTCGGGGCAGGTGTTGAGCAGCTATTCGATGGTCTCGTCATCCAGAACCGTCAGGCCATGCAGTCCATGGGGATGTCGATGGCTCAGACTAGCGTTTCTCAATTCATGTTGAAGCCTGCACCCCTTCCTTAAAGAAAAATCATTTTTGCACCCCTTGCACCATTCGATGTATTGTTTTTTGTATTATCGTCGCTGACATCAATCCCTTCTCGCACCCCCTGGAGCTGCGAGCACCCCAATTGAGAACTGCTGGCTTAGACAGTGAAGGACAACGCCAGCGGTCTGTTCCTCTGCGCCACACAAGCCGCAGAAGGGGCCATGCCCATTTGTGTAAGCAGCAGCGGAAACGTCCGACACCGTTGCGGAGACGGTTAAGCCGGACCCACGCTGTTCTTTGTAGGGTCATTCCAGGAGGGCGGATGCCGATATCGGGGATGAAAGTGCGGAGTCTTATAGTGTTCTGCAGTCACTCGGCATCCTTCGGTGATCCGCCCAGAGTGCCGCACTTAACTTGTTGTCAAATGAACTGATGAATTGTTGTGCGGCGAGTACAAATAGGTGTCCCGATTGCGCTGCTGTTGTGCATTTTTCATTATGATTTAGCATGGTCTTATGCGATTGTGTCTTTCACGTCGTTGCGTGTTTTGAACAGGTGCTGTTCCGTTGTTCTTGAAGTTGCTCAACTCTGAACATCAAAACGTCTGCGAACAAGCAGTGTGGGCTTTGGGTAATATAATAGGTGAGCGGTGAGCGTTTTGGCAGCTGTGTACTGCTTGCTGACTTTTTTGTTTCTATAATGCGTCGTGCCCTCTTTTTGCAAACAGGCGACGGACCTGCCTTGAGAGACTACGTCATCAGTCTTGGAGTGGTACAACCGTTGTTAATGTTCATTAATCCTGAGATACCTATCAGCTTCCTCAGGTTTGTGTAACGTCGTTATTCATTTGTGCATTTACGTGCTGTTCGTTTTGGGATGGTCACTTGTTAGGCAGTGTGCTTTATTGAAAACATGAATGCCTGTGGTCTGAACTATGCGAATCAACTGCATTTACATGCAGTGTTACCTGAAATAGTCCTGTGCCTTTTCAGAACCATTGCAAAGCAGGCAGAGGGATGTTTTATTTCCCGACACGTTACAAAGGGCAGTGTGACGTGGTTCCGACACCATAAAATGGCTTTGTGCGCGCTTATGCGGAAGCTTAGTGCTGGGCAGTGCGTTGTCCTGACTTTTGCCTTCTGTGGCAAGCGTGCAGTTGAATGAGTGAAATGATTTGGTTTACGTAAAACATTCGGCCAAAGTTTTATATGACATGCGATTTTTAAGAAATAAGCAAGTAATCGAAGCAAAACGCAAGTCAGTATTCAGTTGAAAATTTTGTGNTTGTACCAAAATTGATGAAAATATTATGGTGATTGCTTGTATCGCGTTCGAATAGTAAGATATCCAAAAATGTGTCTCTGTGAGTATCAAGGTGTCTAAACTTGGATTGTTGTAATGAGTGTAGCGGGGCAATTTTACTGCAACATTCCGGAACCAACAAAATATTTCACCAATAGCCTGTGAAAGGGAATGTCAAATTTCGCTTTAGGTTTAGTATGCGACTGATATATCTGATAGCTTGGCATCCATCGACGTTGCCAGGGGTGACGGCAAAAACAACCAGGTCTTTTTTCCTGAACCGTTCAAACATGCCGCAAGGTTTACGTTAACCTCGCCGTGTGAGAGCGTGTAATGTACGGCATTGCAATCACAGAGGAAGTGCTTTCGCCCTTTACCATTTTAATCATGCCATGAATCAGATGGGCTGTTCCCACAATTTTGTCGCGGGTACTTCTTGATCTGGGGATTGCTAAGGTACAAGTCTTCATTAGCTGAGGTGCTCTTACATCAGTGTTTAAAGCATGCATTCTTGCGAACTATTTCTCCATTGCAATCCTGTCTTTCTCGTGAAACATCGCGTTACATGTGAAATATTTTCTAAAGTTCGTGCTGCTCACAAGCCAGAGGTCTTGTTCATGTTGGAAGCCCTTGGAAAATCGCTGGGCTTCGCAAAGAATGCCAATGTGGGCGTCAGAATTGCTGACGCAGAACTTTCGAATAGGTATTCTCCTGCTGCTACCCTTTTTGTAGGCACATGCTTTCCTATGTGCAGTTACTACTGTAGAACATTTGTTGGTTCCTACCTGCACACGCGATAAGCACCGATAACAGGTTAACTTGCCTTTTCTGCGTCAGAATCGCAACGCTTTGCGAGCGGAATGCTTTTTGCTGTGGAAGATCTGCGCTTCCCCATCCACAGCACTGTAACTGTGAAGGCCACGTTAGCTGCTTGTGGTTTTTGCATTTTCACGGTTACGCTTTACTTGCAAAGACATAACAGTAGCGGTCTCCGCTTACCCGCATTAACGGTGAACACTTCAGCCCCTTCGTCTCAAGACGTACTTGCGGCCCCACATTTGGGAACCCCTACTTATGACACAAGCAAAGATGACTCCCAATGGCTATGACGTGTGATGGGTATTGCGATTAAAGAAAAAAGCACATTCCGAAGCCATATTTGAGAAACCGCGTTCTTACGTGTGGAATCATAGCAATGCATGTCTGCTCCTTGCGAATATGTATATCGTATCCAAAGTTCTTCACGTCCTTTCGTTTTCATCACTAATTGAAGTAGTAAGTAATAGACAGTTAGATAATTAATTGTATATGTTTGCTTGTTGCAGTGACCCTGACGCTTTTGTTTTCATTTTATGTTTAAATACCTTAACACGTATTGGAGGTTGCGTATTTTGAACGTGCGGAGCTCATCAGTGGGACCAAGTCCAGAGCTATTGCCAGCTGCCTGTCCAACCTTGGTGCTGGTGCCAGTTTAAACGTGAATGTATTGTTTAATCTGTTTCAAAAAACATGTAACGTTTTTATAACTTTTTTTAATATGCCTTTAGCGATAGTAGTATTTCACAGTAATTCGCAGCTATGCAAAACCGGAGAACTGTTCTTATATCGTTGGTTCAACTTAACACTGTTAATTCGCTGGATTGGTGGCCTCAGCAGTGCGCATGCGCATAAGCCCGACCAAGATACTAAGCCGCTTGTTCATTGCAGAAACGTTACTTGGGTAATTGTCAACCTGTGTCGGAACAAGGATCCTCCACCTCCTGTTGAAACAATCCAAGCTCTCTTGCCAGCGCTCTGCGAGCTCATCCATCACCCGGATACTAACGTAACGTTTTTTTTGTTCTACTTTTCTGAATGAGTTCTTGCTTTCCAAACAGACTCTACTTTATTAGGAACTGACGATGCTTTTTTGAGTGAAACTAAGACTCCGTTGCAAATAAAGTGTGATATGATTTCTGCTGGAGACGCCTTAATTGCAAAAGTTAGTGACGCAAATATTAATATGGAGGAATTATCATCGCATGGAGTCCTTTCCGTGGTCAAAGCTGATTCCAGTGCAATTCAGTGCGAAAAAGCGTTGCCGAATGAGTTGTATGTATTGTATAGAAATATAAACGTCAAATTAACCGCAGTGGGCGATGCTATTCTCATAAAATGAGTTCAAACTTCTAAGGAAGTTTAAATAACAAAACATATCGCACCGGTGCTACCAAAACATATCAGCACCGGTGCTTATCTTCAGTCCATCCTCAAATGTACGATTAGCATTGATGTTCCTCGTTGCCACAAGTTTGTACAGCTGAACATAGTTTCCATATTAATTTATTGAAAGTAGATTAGATTGAATCAATCATTTATGTTAAATTGGCCATGGTCTTGTTTTATTTTAGTTCAACCAGTTTTAGGCCAGTACTTTTCAACCATAGAGTAGTTTTTCGAGTGAACCACGGAGCTAGGTGAAAAAATATGTGATAAAAGAGTTTATCTCAACATGCAATCTAGACATCGTGGGAGCACATTCATTTATGATCGTCGCAGCGTAGCTCCATCAAAAGCATTGAATTCATCATGCTTTCTCTTCAAATACTCTACGTAACAAATGTTACTGATGCTCGTACATCTGCAAGAATAAATGAACTGTATGATTGTGTTCAGTGTCAGCAAGTTTCTGATTGAGACTTGCGTGTAAGAATGAATCGCTACGTAGAATAATGTGTGCATGTTTATGCGTATAAAACGTAGCCTATATTAACAAGATAGTGGGCCAGCTACACAATTTTTACCAGGAAGCTATCTGGGCCACTCAAAGGAAAAAGGTTGAAAAATTCTATTTTTGGCTGTTGTAATTGTTAGTCTGGGCATTCATGAAAAAATAATACAGTGCAGATTGTTGTAAAATTTGACTGCCATGCTCGGATCAACTGCATGTCAATAATGTTTTATGGTCTATCTTTATGAACGTGCACGCGGTGTGTCGACTACTGGTTTTCTTTTAGTGCCATTAACAATGAAAACAATTTCTCTTTTTTTAGATTTTAGTCGACACTGTGTGGGCGCTCTCTTACCTAACCGATGGTGGAAACGAATTAATTCAAATGGTTATCGATTCTGGGGTAGTGCCATATTTGGTTCCTCTTTTAACCCACAACGAAGTTAAAGTTCAGGTGAATGGTGACTCATCTGTCGATCGTCGCGTATGCGCTCATTTTGTGGCGCAATAATGTTGTCCTTCCCGTGATGAAGACGTGAAGTTTGTTGGTTTCAGATTTCGCTGAATATTCGAGAGCATACATTGCTATTTACCAGACTAGAATGATGTTTCTGATCAATATTGCTTTGATGCGAAAAACCAATGTCGTGCTCTTTTGTTTAAATTTCCGAACTAGTTTTGCTCAAGCTGCGATGAATAATTGACTGTGCTCGGTATCGACGAAGGGAATTTTCGCTTCTTTAAGACCTCAGCAACACGAAGTGTGTGTTTAACCTTTAGTGACCTTCCCGACCGCGCGGGCTGTGAGCACTCGACGCTCAAGTAAATTTTTGGCCCCATCTGTGCAGTGTTTACGGTTACGATCGGGTCGCCGAACACATTTTCTAGGTTTTGCGCCCGCGTTTTTCCAAACCGTTGCCGTGTACGCGTTTTTTATCTAGCTGCAGAATTGCGCGACGTTGTTCGCTTGACGCTTCACCCAAGGCCTCCTAAATAGACATGTTTAGGAGGCCGTGGTTCGCCACCCGCTGATCAGTCGCTGTCGGCTTGATCACGCGCGTTTGTATCGTGAATTCATCGCGTGCGTTCGCAGACGGCAGCGGTTCGAGCTGTTGGGAATATCGTGACGGGCACAGACGAACAGACGCAAGAAGTCCTTAACTGCGGCGTTCTGAAACACTTTCCCGCTCTTCTTTCCCATCACAAGGAGAAAATCAACAAGGTAATCGTCGGAACGAGCCTCGGAGCGCTGTAGCCCTTGAAAGATGTCCGCAAAGTTGAATCGTTTGTACAATGGAAAGTTTCTGTTGCGTGACCAGGGAAAAAATTGTTCGTTTTGACAAAAGACTAAATTTCACCACAAAATTGGATTTCTTCGGAAGACGTTTAACTGCATTTTGGTGAAAGCAGGCCAATGAAAACGTCTAACTGATGACAGATGGTCATGGTGCGCTCTGCCCTGGGTCAAGTATTCTTGCGTATGCTTTAGCTACAGTCGTGTATGGTTGTCAACGGTTAAAACGAAGTCGCCTTCGTTTAATAACACGAAAACTTTCCCTTTAATCTTCTGTTTGCCGAACTCGTTGGATTCGAAAACCCGATTCTGGAAGCGGAATGAAGCTAGTATGTTATTTCCATTTGCATTGTGTCAGACCAAAGCTGAGATCATAACAAATTGCTCAGGGCGTACTTTCTTCGTAGTTCTCTGAGAAAGCACCAAAAACAAGCAAAGAGCCACGTTTTTTTGTTCTTTTTCAAATTGAAAATGTCGCATAAAGGCTGCGTTGGAGCTCCGCCTCCCAACAGGAACTTGATTTAAGCTGAAACGGCGGACCTTCTTAATTTGAACGTTGAAATCCAAGCCATTTCAATGGCTTTACGAATTCTCTGGATGACTTACAAGTTGCACAGGGGATTAACCTTATTCAAGTCATCAGTAATTCAAATAACATTCAACATGGATCGATCTAATCCCCTGCTCCTGCGTCGTTCGGCGGCACTCTGAAAAAATGGTACCAATTGTTTGGATTTTAAAGACCCTCACTGTTGCAGAGTTTAATACTGTTTCGCTGCTGCTATCTAAAGCTCACCGGTCATCATGTTACTTCTGCTGACAGTTCGTGTGGTTTGTCAATGCGTGTTCACTTGTAATGGTCGACTGTCGCTTCCAGGAGGCTGTCTGGTTCCTGTCCAACATTACCGCCGGCAATCAAGCGCAAGTTCAGGCAGTGATCGACGCTGGATTGATTCCGCAGATTATCATGCATTTGAACAAGGTAACCCCGGATTGGCGCTTATTCTCTGGCACGCACAAATGTGCCCGGGATGTGTTACTAATCCGTTTGTCAGTTATTTTTTTGACCGCAACCTTCGGCCGACCTCCACCAATACGGGTTACCGTGATGGACAAGAGCAGCGCGGAACATCTCGTTTGCGTGCAAGTTGAATAATACCTGTCAGGTTGTGTCCGTGAGAACAGCATACGCATAAGGAAAACAACTGTTTCTGCCAGCCTTATTGGAAGCGCGTGCCGATTGACCTACTTGTTCAGGTTCAGTTTCACTGTACTCACTTTTTGCACTCCCTCTGAAGTGTCACTAGTAGTGTCAGCAGCGCTAATTTTCCGCTTGCTTGCGCTGGGATTCGAGGGGTGTAGTGGGGCGGGAACGTGTGGAAACGGCGTTCCCACACTTTTTTCATGTTGTCTTTTGTAGTGTAATCAAAGTGAATACTTCGTTGAGTACTGATTCAAAAATGAGTGTGGAGTGCTGTTGAAAATGGCTAGTTTTTTTGCGTGAGTTCCCACACTTCTTTTTGTAGCACTACGCCACCGCGGGTCACGCGACACTTTCCCAGTGAATGCTGTGTTGGTGGCGAGTCAATAGCGACACCGCACGTTAATCCTATCCACCCACCCGCAACATAGCCGAGGTGCGCGCTCAACTCACTGCGCCACTTCGTCGACATACTTGTTGTTGCCTGGTTTCACGGCTATTCAGCCAGCGGCTCCTTTTTTACTTTCATTGTGTTGATTTTATTTAGTCATTTATTTTTGTTCTAAGACAAGATTTGAACCAAACAGGCCGCGCCAGCTTCTCACAGGTCCGCGTTTCTTTTTCGCTAGAGCGACTTCCAAACTCAGAAAGAAGCTGCTTGGGCAATCAGCAACTTGACAATTTCCGGCAACAAAGAACAGGTGGCGTACGTCGTCGAACAAGGTGTCATTACGCCCTTCTGCAACCTGCTCACCGCTAAGGACAATCAGGTATCGATCGAAAACCTTTTACAGCTGATCGTTCTCGGTCAGTGATTTGGTCGCTCGCTTTTGGAGTAGACGTCTGAAAAGGCTTGTGCGCATATTGCCGGTCACAAACTTGTCTTGAAAGAAAAACGCCGCTTGAAGTACGCGGGTCGAGAAGACAGAAGTCACGTCGCAAAGACATACAATCATTGCTGGGTTTAGAGCTGTGTTATTTCCTGTGTGTAGTTAAAAAAAAACTCTGGCAGTTTTCGGCCGGTCATCGGATATGTACAGAACCGTCGCCAGAAAGTTTTCAATAGGGGGGCTTTGCGTTTGTGCGGGGGGGCTTGACATTCTAAAAATTGACAAAAACTCCACTGATTTATAGTGTTTTAATTTGGGGGGCTTGGGGTTTCGTTTCGGAGGGTCTAAGCCCACCAAAGTTGTGGCGACGGGACTGGATATATACATCGACGGTCGTGGTCCCGTTCCAAGCTCAGTGCAGTCGCATCTGACACTGACAGTGGCATTGTTAACGCAGGTTGCATCTGACACTGACAGTGGCATTGTTAACGCAGGTTGCATCTGACACTGACAGTGGCATTGTTAACGCAGGTTGCATCTGACACTGACAGTGGCATTGTTAACGCAGGTTGTTCAGGTCGTGCTCGATGGAATCAACAATATACTCAAGATGGCCGGCGAGAATGACACTGTTGCGACGATGATTGAAGAATGCGACGGTGAGTTGCTGTCGCTCTGCACTCGCGTTACATTGACGGACGGAAAGTCGTTCGCCTCAGTTGCAACTTGCTTGAAAGAGAAGCTGAACATATTTTAGCCGAGAAGTGAAGGACGACGCTTCAGTCACTTTGCTTATTCCTTTTGCAGGCTTGGACAAAATTGAAATGCTACAAAATCATGAAAACGAAGAAATTTATAAGCTCGCATACGAAATAATCGACCAGTTTTTCTCGGGCGACGTAAGTCTTTACCTGAATTTTTTTTCTACTAAGTTTTTCTAGCTAGATTTCTAAAAAAAAATTTTCTACAGGTGGAAACCTGTACTTTCTTTTCTTGTTAGCGTCAACAGTAAATTGCCTTTTAATGAAAGCTTGCGTCCTAGCAACACAGATTTCACGTATTAATAAAATGAATGCAAACAAGCCTTAAATTTTGTGCGTTGCGTTTGCTATCTGCGCACCGTGCAGCCTCGTGACTTGTGCAAAAACGCCGCTGTAACGAAAGGTTCCGCGGAAAAAAATGTCCAATCACGCGCCTGTTTCTTCTTGTTGCAGCCGGATGGCGAGCTCGCTCCCGAGACCAACATGGTGGGCTACCAGTTCGACCCCTCGATGTCGCTCCCTGCCGACGGACAGTTTAAGTTCTAAGTCACCGCACTGTGGCGCTTTGCAAACCCCGCGACCACCCGTACAAAGCCACGCTGGTCCCCCCGGCTCATGTAGTATGCCTGATGATGATGATGATGATGACGCCAACGACGACGCCTTTTTATCCCCCCAAGTGCGGTTGTGTGCGTATGCCTGTGAGATCAACACGCGTGCTACTCCGTGTGGGTGTGTGAGGATGCGATGCTGGTGTGTGCGTGCCCACTGATGACGTCAGTGCAGCGTTCAACGCGAGCGCTTTCTTCTCAAACGTGACAAAGCGCTCTCTTTTCTCGTCCGGCCGTGCGCGCCGCGAGCGCGAGCTTTGCGTTGTTCCGCTCGAAATTCTAGTTGAGTTTTTTCCTTACAATCGAATGACGTGCCTCTCTATAATTTATTTATCGACAAACGAATGCGTTCCCCCCCCCGTTTGGCCGCTCGCGTCGCCGGCCATGATGTTCATGATGTT
>JGI24159J19872_10006100_pt1 | contig 15654 bp, 5 predicted proteins | sample Ectturendosymbi4_FD_19872 | JGI IMG/M metagenome (IMG submission 19872) | reverse complement strand
AGGGGTGTCAAACTGGCTGCCCGCGGGTCAAATCCGGCCCGCCATGACCCGTTTTGTTGCCCACGTCATGTCACTTTTGTGCTTGCATTAGGTCTGACAGAGTACTTTTATGTCGTAGGAGAATCACGTTTTTTGTTTGAAAGTCATAACGCGACATTACGACTTAATAACTGGGCTGAACCAAGGGTCGGCAACCTACGGCTCCGGTGCCGCTCGCGTCTCTTTAGCGCCTCTGAAGTGGCTCTTTCTGGATTTGACAAAATTTGGAATTTAAATTTGTTTTTTAATATGGTTACTATTAGAATTGAGTAAAATTTAGCTTATGTCCGTATGAAGTCACATGAAAAATAAAACGGTATCAGTGTTTTGTGGCTCCTCGCCGGTAATATCGTGAAGCAGAATGGATCTTTTGTTAAAAAAAGTTGCCGACCCCCTGCGCTGAACCAACAGTAACAACCTTTTCGGTTCAAATCTATGAAGGTTTATAGATTCCATGAGGATTGGGAGAATTTCCAAGACAATCGAAGAAAGAGTTGCTAATTTCAAAGATATNGAAACTGATTTTGGTATTTTCAGTAACCCTTTNCCTGTCAATGCTGAAGAGGTGCCACAAAATATCAAATGGAACTAATTGAGTTACAGTGCAACAGTGTTCAAAGCTAAATTTGAAAATGTTGACATTAAAATGTTTTATGAATATATTGAACCAACCTATACCCAAATAAAGAAATGACATCGAAGACCATGACAACGTACGCTACTGCTTATATCTGCGACCAACTGTTCTCTTTGATGAACTTAAACATGTCTCGATTCCGATATCAATTGACGGATGCGAATCTCAACTCAACGTTAATAAAGTTGCGACTACACAATCTTTGGTACCAGATATTAACATGCTTGTAAATGCCAAAAGATGTCAAGTTTCTTCGAGTCGCAGTGCTATGAATAAATGGTAAATGAAAATATGAATCATATCATTCCATTCAAAATTGTCTGGCCCGCGTAAAATCTAAGTGCGTACATGTGGCCCACAGCACCAAATGAGTTCGACACCCCTGCCATAAATACACTGATTGCCTTGCATGATTAAAGAGCTCAGTCTGCCCTGCTTTCGAGAGAAGCTTGTTCCAAACACTGCAGAAATTCTGAGAGTGTAGCTTAATCTGGAACCCTTATTTGCAGCGATTATTATAACCAGGGTCGAACCCACCTGATATTTTCTGGGGAGGCAAAATGAGGGGGGCAACTGCCCAGTTGCTCCCCCTGGTTTCGGGCCTGATTATAACAACACTCTACCAATAAAGCAATAATTTTTCATTTTTAGTTCTTGTCTTATTATTACTATCTTGGCCCGATTGTTTATGTTTCCAAATATGTAAAATACTTTCCTGAAATAAACAGCGTTGTACGACATGAAAAGTACGGGTACATGTGTTGGCGCGTTAAAAATTTAAGGCCACAGTCATTTACAGGGCATAAGCGTAAGCATTGCTCACAAAAGACACTTTATTTAGTTTGTTTTTTAATATTTTTAAGTCAAACTAGGTTAGTTAACAGTTGTATATCCTCAAAACTCCAAGCCTCTTTCTCTTGCATGTATTTCGAGTAGTTCGAATTATTCATCACTTTGCCGCTTTTTATACCTTGTAAACTTTTCATAAAATATCTGCTTCTGTTTCATATCGTACCCGGATGAAAAAGCATTTTATCATCACCCCATTCCAATTTAAAACGGAATCCTCAAATATTAACTGGCAACTACTAAACAATTAATTTGAGTACTTCGTCCAAAAGGGAAACGCCAACGTTGGTTTTCACTATTTTTGGCCAGGTTCATGAGTGATATTTTTTATCGAACAAGTTGCTGTGGCTGATTGTTAAAAGCACTGTGTTGTTTCAAGCTATGTTTGACCATTGTACATCAGTACAAAACATTTTGTATATGGCATAAAGTGGCGATACGAAACACTATTACGGCGCTTCAGCACCTGGTATTTAGCAGTAGTGCTCTACTTTTAAATCTACTGTTGCACCAGGTTTGCAGTAGAACTCTTGGATTTGCGCTGCACTTGAATGAGAGCTGTAGAGGCGACTTACTGCCTGCACATACAGGTCAGTTTTACTCAATCAGGGCAGCGTCTCTGACAAATTGAGTAAAAAATCCGCAGGGTGGCAAGCTTTGTCTACTGGTGATGTGCATGATGTCAAGCAAATGTTTTTGTTCCGTTTTGCGGATAAATAGTTTCAACTGGTAAATAAAATGAATCGCTTACATTAAAGAGGGTATAATCAAGACTTCATGCGTCATCTAAACCAATTATAAGGCTCTTCGTATTGTAAGTCGCGCTTCTGCCGCAGATGGACGATTGAATCACAACTTTAGATGAGCAACATGAACATGTGGTTAATTAAGTCCCGCAACTCTCGCTATGAACTAAAGTCAACTGGGGGCAAGTGTTACACCCAAAAAGACGTACAGGTCGAAGAAATAGGCTTACAACAAATTTTTATAGCAACTTATTGTAAAGGTTAGTTTTCACCAACGTTTCTTTTCCTTGGAAAGCAGCCGTAAACAATCCTGAAGGAAACTGCATAATACGTTTGTTGAAATTCCTTATTTCGTAGTTGTAGTTTTTTGTACCAATTTTTTAAACGAAGAGTTTTTAAGTTTTTGCAGCAAAGATATTGTTATGTCAGTTCTGATCTGTATCCGCGGTGTTAATGTCTGCTGTTGCGTTATATTTCAAAATGCAAAAAGTCTGTTTTTAAGTTTAGCCTGAGCAGCGAGCATTGTTTGTTAATGAAACAAACGCCTTTAGTTTTGATTTTCCAAAAAGGTAGCTGAATTTCTTAGTTAGATGTGTGTTTTGTGAATGATCCGAGTTTAACAGAAAAACACAGAGTAAACACTTTACTTTCGTAACGAAAGAAATGATGTAGTTGCTTATTGTAGGTTTTTCGGAAGCAACAATAAGCATAGAAGGATATCTATATTTTTGAATTGAAATCATCAAATTGAACGTAAATTATTTTTGTCTTAATACGCCATTTTGTTGGGGCAAGCCTGACGCTTTTCAGCGGGTAAACATGGATACCGCGGCGAAAGCCACGCATCACAAACAACCGGCCCAAGCAGTGTCCATTTTGTATGACTACGTGGTAACCCACGTGGTGGGATAGAGCAGCATTTGACTGTTGTCTGAATCGAACGCTTTGAGCATTCAGACTGCTTTTGTAATAAAGATAGTCTAAAATGCGAAGGTATCTGCTTAGTTTGACGTTTGATTCATGCAAGTGAAGTGATACGTATAATACCAACTTCATATTGACAGGCTGAAGAAAAAAACTTTTATCAAAAAATTTTTGCAAGTGCAGTGATATACATAAAACGTACTTCAGAGTGACAATTTTTCTAAAAGACCAATGAGTAATTTAACTTTTGTGGGAAGGTATCGATCCGCATGCAAGTGGTGGTTCAAGTTGTTCTAAAATAAATCATCAATTCGGAACTTTTTTCTTAGACTGTGAGAAAAAGTGGAAAGACTTGTTTGTAACCATTGGCAAGCATCTTAAAGAGGAATAAATAAGCCTACAACAGATTAGCTGTTGCATGCTGGACATGGTGAGATCACATCTTCAAATTCTTTTTTAATCAAGAAAAAAGAAAAAATGTTGCAAAAGGTTTTGTTCAGAAAGGAAGTATGCTAGCTTTGAAAACTTGCTGGCCGCAGGCTGATCAGTCATGTTGGTTATGGTCCAAACGCTCAGAAAGTGCTGTCAACTTCGAAGAAGAGACTCGTAATGAGCTATTGTGATTTAGCAGGGCAAAAGATTCTTATTTTTGCTAGTATTACCCTGTGAAAGATGATTTTAATGTTGCTAACTATCAGTGGTTCGCAACAGAGCTTAGACAGGTCAGTCCTTCATCAGTTAAAAAGTTGATGTCGATTGATTAAGTAGTTACCAACGGGCTATCTTGTCTAGCTAGTTTCAACCACAACAAATAGTTTCTATTAGGCAAGCCTTATCAATTCTGAGAGGTGTCGTACCTTTCTAGTATAACAGCTTTTTGCTGTACCTCTGGTAGTTACTAGTAAAATTTATTGATTCAACATCAACACTTTGCGAGTAAATTTACCTGCTTTACCCTTGTGGTTAATTGTCACTGAAACGTGGGTGCGTGCAGTCAGAATCATTGCAGAGTTATAAAGTTATGAAAGTACAGAATATCACGCAGATTCCTCGAAAGCTCTAATTCACTTCTCAGCATCAACAGCGCAGACATGCGATAAATAATATAACTAATCGTTTTCGAGCAAACCTACGTTCCGCAGGTGTGAACTTGATCGGAATCTACTATTTTTATAAAAACTGGTAGCTTTCTTTTCATAATGAGCAAATTTAACGTAATTTCTTTCCAATTTATTTGATGTAACTGCGGTAAAAACTGTGTTTTTTTCGCTGAAACATTTCGGTCATTTGTCCCGTAACAGTTTTAAAACTCGCCGTCATAGTATTCCATAGTGACTAGTCTATACTTTCGGATATTATGACCGAATTGACTTAAATTTTTTCGGTCATTTCAAATAATTTCGGTCTATGACAGAAAAAAGACCAGCCTCCGATTGCAAGGTGACCGTGGTCAGTTTTGTTAACAAACCAACATCTGTATTGCGAAATCAAGGAAACAATTTTTTGCCGAATGGCGCACAAAAGTTGTTGTGGTGATTGTACCTAGTCTGCTTTTTTACAAGTTTTCATGTTATCTAAGGTAACATTTTATTCCGCCACGCCCAACAGAGCGCAAACTTTCGATTGTTGACATGTGGAACATACCAATTGTGAGGTGCTTCACAGTTTCACACTTGTTACTTTGCATTAAATAATATCCTCGCCTAGTTCGTGTAACCGCCCTTTATCTCCTTAAAAATTTGGTTAAATCGCTCACCAATACTTTCTCCAAAGCATCGTGTAAAGTTTGAAGTTCACTTTTCATACAGTTTAATCGCATTTTGCAATCTTCCGTTTGGTTACTTAGTTTGAATTTTCGCCTATATTATGAAATCTTGCCTAAAATTTTTTGCGTCTGTCCTGTTGAAGCTGTTGTTTGTTGGTTGTCCAGAGCGCATTGACTTGTTGTCAAACAAAAAACTAGAAAACAATGTAGATCTTGCTTATTAGAAAACATTAAGTTATTTAATTACAGACTTACTTACAACACGAGAATGTTAACTGCGATGTTAATGACAATAGATTAAGAAGATATAAGCAACTTTCTTTATTGATGTTTGTTTGCAGCTTGTTTGCACAATGTTCTCGAACTTCCAGTGAAACTCGTTTCCAAAAGTTTTATTTTGTAAATGCCGATTTCACTGCCTTGATATCAGCCACTGTGATTGCTTTTCCAATGGAGGTTCAAGACAATAGCAGAATAAAGAACAAAATAAGGATGCATTTTTGTGGGTTTTGTGCAATACGCTTTGCCATTTCTAAAAGCAACATACCTCAAAGAAAAATTTTTTTCTGTTTGTGTTTCCAAACGCCATCATTCAAATACTATAGGTATCGTCCATTTCTATAGCATTCTGTTAAACAAAGACAACTAAAGATAAAAAAGATTTTAAACTTACCCGCAACCTTGCATGCACCAATGGATGTCGTAACAATCGGGAATTTTTTTTAATGTGTTACAAAATTCGTGAAACTGTGTGAAAGGTGGCTACAGATCGAAACATCAGAACTTATGTTCTGTTAAGGTTTTACAAATACGGCGTACCTAAGGCAACGATGAAGTTGTAACTGCAGTGTTTTATTACAAAATTTTTATCTCGTACTGTTTCTTTGATATTGTTCCAAAAGCCTATATAAAGAGCACGTACATTGTTGATAAATCAGAGTTAAATAACCTTCGACTCTGACTTTGCAGCTCCTGTAAGACGGAAACCTCTCCTTCCATGTCCTACTTCTTCCACATTCTATTCGTCGATTATATGGAGCCGGGTTGTTAATGTTTAAAAGTAGCAAAACAAAATTTTGAACCGAATCATATGTTGGAAAATCTCGACTTCATCCCACATCGATTTCGTTGTTTAATGCAACTTGTTCAATATTTCACGCAATTCAGCAATTATGTGGTGAATGTTTATTCGACATATTTCATTGCAAAGAGTTTTGAATTACGCTAAATTTGGGATTGACGCGACACATAAGCATAATTGCTTGGTTTTATGCAAGGTTTTCATTTTATTTATTCCATGTTACAGCAGTACTTGCTTTTTCCAACTTGTTCTTTCTGGCTATTGAAAATTGACGAAAACTTTGAGAAGAGCAAATGGTGAAGTTTAGGGCTGCTATCGCTCAAATTCGAGAGTGGATAATTGACTAAGGAAACGCACTTTTTTCTTGTATTTTGTTCAGATATACGCAAAAGTCGAATTTTTTTTCAAAACTGAAACTTCTGCATATTTCAGGGGGCTATTTGTCTAGTCCAGGGTCCATCAACCCATCAACATGGTACCCGCGAGAACCAGGTCGTCCGCTAAGAGCACGTGGGTCGTCCGTGGGCCTGTTCTGCAGTAACTATAGCATTAGCATGATCAGTGTTTTGACATAGATGATTATCATTAATAATAACATAATTGCTCAATTTCATTGAAGGTGAATTGAAGAAAATTTCATTTCAGAAGTCTGGGTCGAATTGGTGGTGCTTCGCATTAATCGGTATTCAAGAAGTAGCTTTCAGTTTCAAAAAGGTTGGTGACCCCTGTTAGTCCGCCCCTTTAGTGGGATCCTTACGAGGTATCGGCAAATCAGTGTTCTCCTTGTCGGTAAATTCTCCAAAACACATACTTGATAAACGCTTATCGAGAAAGCTGTTCTTCTGGTTTCGCAGCACACGACTTTGCTTATCGAGATGACATGAGCCGAAAGATAAGTCGCAGTCTGCAAACGTGTGATTAGTATCGCATCAAATAACCGATTCTTCCGCATTAATGTTAGTTTTCGGAGCTTTGCATTTGGCTTGAAAAGAAATTATTGCTAAAGACGAAAAGAGCCTCGTGTGGGTGACGAGCTCATCAAAGCGAAAAAGCGATGGAAACTCGCAAATTCATGGCGAAGGCGCGATCATTCACTGCTGCAATTTTGACAGTTTGCTTCAGTTACAAAAACATGCTCGCGAAAGGTTGTGTTTAGCTTACACGTATGATAAGCTGCTTGCTTCTTTAAAAAATGAGTTATGCAACATCAAGCGCAGACCCAGTCGTATTAAAGAAAACTTTCGTTGTGCTCCCGAAGTTTGTTGGTTCAGACGAATTTTGATCCTGATACCACTGTACTTCGTGTTTTGCTTAGCACTGCATTTGAAGTGATCATGATCTAAAACTTCAGGAAATCTCTTGTCTAATCTTTTTGCTATCTAATCCAAAAAACTGTTCCTTTTATCTCCAGAAAATTTTTGAAAAGTTGCAAGATGCGTTTTTTCATTGTTTAGCTAAATTATAGTTAAAACACAAGCTTTTTTAATGAACGTGAAAGTTTGTTTATTATGTGTTTACGTTAATTACTTAACTGGGTAACTTTCCAGCTGAGCTTTAGGAAGCAAAAGACTTCATAAAAAATGATTGAAATTCCATCTTTGCTATACGTTTTTGTTTTCACTTCAAATTGCGATCTAATTGGATTTTGAAAAGACAAATCAAATTTTATCTATTTTCACATCCCTCAAGATCAGGATCAAGCAAAATGAACTACTTGGTTTTCACAGTCACAGAAGCAGAATACTTATTGGGGCTGCAAAAAATTCTGCTTAAAGAAGATCTTTTTTTATATGGGATATCAAAAAAAATACTTCCACATCTCCGTGAGTTCATCTACAGTGGCGTCAAGAAGGGTGTTCAAAGATAAAGCGTACCCGGAGCGCTACGTTTGAACGGCATCAAAGTGTTCTTTGTGCGGGGGTAATGAGGAAAACGAAACATACCCTTTCGACTGGGGTCAACAAAAGGGCCTTTATCCCCACGTTATACTCGTTTAGCCACGGCTTAACTCATGCTGTCTAACGTAACAAGCAACGACTGAAACAGTGCCGACCAGGAACAATTCAAGTAAGTTCGCCCTACTGTCAAGAAATGAGTTTAGGGCTACATCGCGCTTTTTACAAAATTCTTCCTCCTTTTTGTAATGCAACTTTTTCGTATGCCAGATGTTTAGTCTATGCTCAGTTTTCAATACCCTGCATTGTTTGAAGTCGGCACTTCTTTTTTTCAAACTTAGCGAGACAAGAGAAACACTTTCAACAAAGGACGAATGATATTTTTGACGCCGACCACTAAAGTTTGAAAAATGTGTATGTTGTGCACTAACGGATACCTAAGTGAAAGAACCCGATTTGTGAAATCCGTTTGTCGGAACCAATTGAAGGGCCAGTTTTACAACAAAGTAGATATTTTCTTATTAAATCGTCCATTGCATTAAGAACAAACTGTTAGTTTTGAAATAAAGCGGCATGGTCGAAACAGATGCGTAACTGCTTTAATAGGTTTAATTTGCAATCAGCCAGTTTTCATTCAGATTAAATAGATCGAAAATCGGCCCTTGCATGGACTTGTCGAGCCATCTTAGGCATGGTTTTCTTTTCGGTCACTTCCAGGAGTTAGAATTTATCTGCTGCTCGTCCATAACTTTAACAGGACGGTCGATATGCAAAAACTTCAATTGTTGCAAAACGTGACTGTTGTTCATTCAGTCATGAGACACCAGTGATGTCACTGTCAATGCCAAAAATTGTCTTTTTTAACAGAACTGATCCCAGCAATTTCAATCATCCGTGTTCGCACCGTGTAAGTTAACCTTATTCCCTTTTTGTGCAGCTCTATACGACGGCGATCAGCTGTGCGTATTCAAAATTAAATTAGCTGCAGGCCACATTGAACATGTAGCGGTTTTTAAGTCGCCAACGTGACAGATGTTTAAAATTTATTTGCTCAAACGTGATTAGCTGCCAGGAGTGACAGCGACGTCTCATTTTTTTGCCACACTGTACAGCCAATATAAAATAACATGTTTGCGAAAGTGTTCAGATGTAAGATTGATTAGGAAAAGTGATAAATGTCGCCCTCAAGTACTCGCGCAGGTGGATGATGTGGTCGCATTTATGATTAGCTGTTTGCGTGAAATATCGTCTATTTCAGGATTGTGCTTGCTCAGAGGGCAAAGTCTCATTAATGAAGGAACAGCCGATTGTCCCACCGCCTCCAGCGTCTGTAGTACAGTACCAAGACCTGCGAGGACTAGTGCCTTTTTTATGGAACTAGGATATGCGACTTTTAGGATCGCTGATGAGGATCAAAGATCTGCAAAGGCGGGTCTTTGTCAAAGCAAGACTGTGCACTGTACCTGATGATCTCCGTGGTCCGCGCAGAGCTTATTAAGTCCAGGGCAGAGGCTATGCAGGTCAGGGTATGCCACTTCGATAGCAATTACACCAGCAGATGCCTGTAAAGCATGTAGCATATTTCAAACGTCGCAAAACGTGTTTAATTCTACAGCTCAAACACTGTAAGTTTCATGAAGATGCCGTCAGGCGGCAGCGCAAAAACAATTCAAATATCGGCTTCCTTTAGTTCTTGTGAAGTACTTTGTTATCTGTAGTATCAACGTTGAAACTAGTCAATTGACTGTGGTCTCTTGGACAACTTACTGATTCTTTTCTTCGTGAATCGCTGTGGCGCTGATTTTTAGTCAGTTGGCGCTTGGTGGCATGTGAGGAACGGCTAACAAGTTTCGCGTGACTTCCCTTCCTGAAAATTTTCGCGGGACAGGAGTATCACGTGCTTTGGCGCTACTCGACACTTATTGTTTTTACGCGTCTTCACTTAGCGTGCCACCATTGCCCGTACCATTTCGACGCTCACGTGAACAAAGTTTGCGAAGGATTGACAGAAATGAGTTGTCTGTTCAAACTGTTCAAACTAAGTTTTTTCGAAGAATCTTTGCCGTCTTATTGTTCTACATTTTGAATGAGAACCTTTATGAGTGCAATATAGATTGCCAAATAATTAATCCAATGTTTTCATTATTGTTTTTAAACAAAGTGCCTGGAGAGCAGTTCTATGTAACCTGCTATAATTCAGTTCGTACCAGGCCCACAACCAGGTTGGGACACCAGGTGGGGCGAAGGGGTTTCTGAAAGGGGCCCAAATTTTTAAACTATGTCCAATAGTTTTAAACTACAGTATGTCCAACACATTTCTACAGGGGGCAAAATCTTTTTCAGGTGGGGCTTCGCCCTCCTGCGCCTTCCCTAGTTACGGACCTGGTTCGTACATACACGTATCGGCGTATGGAGAAGCGACAACCGCATACAAGCACGGTAAATATCAAACCTTGGTCTATGCGTGTTTACTGTTGGTGCAAACGATTCGTAAGACATCCAACCTAGCTACATAAGGTGAGATAAAAATGGGAAAAAATAAACAACTGGTCTACATGTGTTGAAAACAATCTACGTGGGAAATTGAACGAGGCATTATCGCACTCAAGTCATGTCGCAGTAAGACCAGCACATCACTTAAAAATCCAGATATTTTACAAGCACACAATTAAAAGCTGTACGTTTATTGCTGCATGAAGTGGTTAGTTTGTTTGAAAAAGCAATCGTTTGGCTGTACGTAATGCGAAAAACTTAATTTGTTTTGAAAATGGACGAAGTGACAAGTCCGAAATATTCCCCTTTCACTTTGTGTTTCAACATTCTTTCCCCTGCTTTTAATTACGTTGTGCAGGTTCCCAAATGTCGCATGTTCTTATTCACTAGCTAGCCAGTTAAATTTCGTTCCTAAAGAGAAAGTACGAGGCCAACGATAATGTGATATAATCTTAAACTATCACACGAAATTTCGAAACTGATCCAAAGAGCAAAAAGTATAATTTCTGCGTCTGATTACAGCAATATATTTTTCAGAAAGTGCAGGAATCACATCACCTCTTGTTCAGTTAGTTTGGCGATTTGCAGATTAGACTTGGTTGTTTGTCATGTTGAATGTTGTCTCCAGTAGAAAGTTGAGTCGTAATTAGCAGCATGCATCAAAATTATACGACATTGTTACCGGAAAGTTTGAATAAGCGCACGTTGTGCAGTTGTCTTTGTGCTGAAGCTTTCAGCAAAACTGCAAAATATTTCTGAGTGTTGTTTTTCTCTTCGAGAAATTTCCTGTTTTATTTGATTTACAAGCGTTCTTGCACATGCCAAAATCATCGTGCTGACGTTATTAAAAGATTAACCATAAAGTAATGGTTTTTGAACATTAGTTGCTTATTTTCTTTGTACTGCTGAACACTTTTCTGTCAATTTGGGACAGCAATAAAAATCAATGCCGTATGGGGCAAGCTATGATCTACGTCTAAGTCTTTGGCGGAATGACGTGGAAATTTGGTTCTGAAATTTCAGAAACGAAACGGAGTTGCGCTCAAATTTCAAAACCGGAGACTAGATCCACCTGTTCATGTCTCATCTTTCAGTTTACGTATAGTCTGCGTATGTTACCGCTGATCGATGAGCTGTAAAATGCAAATGCAAGTTTTTAAGTTTCTAGTTTCATAATCATTCTGGTGGAAATCGTTATTTTCCTTACTTAATGTTTTGACAGGACCTGCAGCCGTCTTAGCGTACGTATACCTGTAGTTTTGCTTCCTACGCTACTTGCGTTTATGTAGACGCACATCAGCCTGCTGCCATTCTGGACAGTGTTTGTGCAGTGTGCAAGCTGATGACGCGTGTGAACAACAATAGTAGAACTGCTGCGCCTTGCCATGAGGAAGTATTAGAATATGGGCGTTGCGCTTGATTCGGCAAACGTCCCATCGCTTACTTTCCTTGAGGACTGCTTTTATCGACGACAATCGCGATCGGTGGTAGTAAGGAAAGCAATAGCATTAGGGTTGGGGTGCGGTTCTGTGGTGAAATCTGCAGCGGGTAAGGCGGCGGATGTGGTGGTGTGTTCGTATATAAACGTGAGCGGAGGTGACAGCCTTTTGGCGACTGAGATGAGTCAATCGCTTACCCCTATTACCAGAAATTCGTGCCTATCGAGCGAACAACAGCGGATGGTTGAAGGAGGCAACGCTGAGTACCGGACAGAGTGCCAGGCAGCACCGCACCGATACCTACCATCTGTCAGACGGGAACCGTTTTCGCTAATGGAAGTACGATCATCTCCTTCGCAGGATCTTTCTCACTACAGCAGCGCAAGTTCGCGGCTGCACTGCAACGAGGCTACGAACGTTAAAGGCTTTCCGCATATAATGCTGTCTTCCCGGCGTTCTGCGCCGGCAGATTGGAATATGCCTGACGGCCACCAGCAGGCTTTGCACAGCTCGTCGTTTTTCGATGAAAAAAGTAAGACGAAGAATGGTGAGGACTATTCCGCTTGCAGCGGCGATCAACCCAACTACAGCGCTTACAACGCCTCCCTGATCCAGGAGTATCGTCAGCATCAGAGCTCGTTGCCGTCGGATCCAGCGTCTGCCTATTCGCAAGCGGATTACCATCACCCACTGCTCCCATCGGTGGCAGGATACGGCATGTACCCCCTGTTGCAGAAGCAGCGGCCCTTCCCTGTGAAGCCCGAAATAGGAGAAACGATTCCGTGGGACAAAAAAGCCATGTTTGCCGGAGCAGGTTCGAGCAAGCTTCGTCCTGACAGAGATTCATCGTATTTAAAACCACCGCCGGTCGATCTAGACGAGGTAAGTAAAGTTTTGTTGAATCGCAGCATTCTAATTAATCGAATTTTCTTTTTCCTGCGAGCTGATTGCTCCGTGTTGCCGCATTTTCAGTGAAAGTGTTGACGGTTTTGAGCAACAACTAGCAAACGTGCGTCTGGTCCGGCTGCTCATGTTACAATCGCTCGCCTTGCTGAAGTGGCTCGAGCTTACAGGTAGCAAGCTAGACAACCAAAACTGTAGCTCGGCAATAACATCGAGTTTGTCCAATGTGACTCATTTCGCTTTTGTAATTCCAACCACCATGCAGCTATCGGAGGATGAGCGCGAGAGAATGCGAGTGAAGCGAGAGAGGAACCGCGTCGCCGCCGCCAAGTGCAGGAACCGAAGACGAGAGCTGCTGGAACGATTAGAAAAGGTATTCCACATACTGCAGTGGTGCGAGCTGCTGTGAAGTAGGATGGCTCGCGTTAATTTTCGAGAATGTGTTTGTGAAAACATACGAAGCAGTTGCGTGTTTGGCAGCAAGCACACCGGCCATCCTACAAAGTTCCTCACCGGATGTGACGCATTGATGTCACTTTAGCGGCTTCATACCTTAGACAGTTTGGCGCGTTGCCATCAAAGCCAGTCGACGTATAAATATAACTTCGAGCGAAAAACATGTTTTTGTCGGAGTGTCAGAAGACACGTCATCTGCGACGAACAGCCGCGTGCGCACCTTCGCTTTCGCAGTGCAAAAAAACAAGCAAACACAACATCAAAAATCTGAGTTAAGTTGCGGTAGCTATCTTGTTTGTTCTACTGGCTAGCTATAGTCGGTGGAAATCCTACCTCATTCCTTCTTCCTTTGAAGGTTCAGGTGCAGGCTTTACCAAAACCATGCACAACTGCTGCGTAAAGAAAACAGATAGATGCTCAGCCAAGTAGTAAGACGCAGGTCGCCATGATGCATATATCTCATTGTTGAGATATGCGCTCGCAATGCAACGTGGAGATCCACTTAACTAATGCGCGCATTCAATGGCATCTCTCTTCTGATGTTTAATGCTTTGATGTTCCTGGTGATTACTGATTTCTTCCACCGCGCGTGTATACGATACATTCTCGCTGGCACCGGAAAAAGCGGCTCTTCCAAAGTGTGCATCAGTTAATTACCTGTAGTGAGGGATTTGCGCGATGTTTAGTTTNTCTTAACAAACACTTTAGGAGAAATTTTTATGTGCTTCCCGAAAAATATCTCTCCTGCCATAATCTTTTTGCTGTCGACACTTTAACTGCTTGCTGGTGGTTGAGGTTTTCCGTCGCCAATACCTTCTTGGAAGAAAGAGTATAATCATTTTGCAGACAAGAGCTTGGTTTGTTTCCATTCCTTGGTATGACGGGCCACGTTTGTCAGAGCGGAACATTAACACCTTGCCGAGTGTGCTGTCTCACAAGAATTGCCGCTAACGACAGCGTCACTGACCGTAACCTGAAGTCGGACACTTCGTGAGTCACACGCAGAAGCATTCAGCACGGTGTCCATTGCTAGCGTGTGGTTTGCGATATTCTCTTCGAGCTTTGCAGTAAGCATTATGCAACCACCTGAGGCGAGTTGCTGTTTGCTGACGTAAGTGCCATGATCAGCCTAATCTAGCAAGCTGGTGATTGTGGATTACGTTCGTTCTACAGGATGTTTTCCACTGGTAGGTCGCATACAATGGGTTAGCAGAACGTTGAGCGTTGAATGTGTACGACAGAAATCTGACATAGCCATTTCGTTCAAATTAACCGTTATGATATCGCTTTTTTGAAGCAGCGCATGCATGGTGCCCGCAGGTGAAGGACAAAAAGATGCATTCCCCTCTACATATTTCACATGACATCAAAACCTTAAAAACTTCTTCAAAAACAGGTCAACGCTTGTACTGAGCAGTGGCAAAGACCAGGATGTTGTGTGGGGGTACTGAAGTTGGAAACCTGCGCCACTTGTTCAACATGCAGGAACATCACAAAATTCATTGAAAAAGAGTGTATAAGCTATTATTTCAAACAAGAAACCACGTTGGTGTTTATGAAAAATCCGCGTATTCTCATCGTAGACTGGTACGTGTTTTTCGTCGAATTAGGAAACCTCGGGCACAATCGTTGCGCTGGTGGTAGCTAGATGTACTCTACGTTATTTTTAGTGTTTGAAGAAAACCAAAGTTTAATGAAAATTTGCAGGCGAGTCGCAAAAATACCCTATTTAAACCGCGGCTTATAAAGTTTTTTTTCATCATTTCATTCGGCTTATAATCAAGGCGGCTTACATTTTTTGTTTCTTTACATTATTGAAAGGTGTAGGTGACGCTCAGTCTCCCTTGGCTACGTTTTTTTTCAACTAAACTCTCTTTTTGCATTCTATTCCCTTCAGCATCACGTGCACATCCGTCACAAGAGGGATTATTATGAACAGAAGGCAGTTGTAGTGGTGAAGTATCATTACATCATTACCAGGGTTACCAATTCCTGCTGCTTACAATCAAGGGCGGCGAACGATCGAATAAACATGGCAGACAAGCTTTGCGCACACTGTATCGTCCCCCGGAAACTTTTCTATGTGTGCAGAGATATGCAGTGCACGTATGAGCGCCTGAGATGTTTTAGTCAGCTAGTTATAAATTTCACTCTGATTGCACTAATTTATTTTCGAATTTTACACATTCGTGAACCTTTTGCATTTGAAAAAGCTTGTGAGTTATGTTATCTGCCACATTTGATCATTTCCATCTAACAAATTCTTCAGTTGTCTAAGCCGGTGGTTCTTAAAGTTTTGTTTTCATATTCCCTCCATACAAACCCGAACGCTCTCAATTCCTCTCCAACAAAAATCACAAAAAAGATAATTGCAAAAATTTTACACTACCTGGATTGACCTTCAGGTCTTTTTGAAGATTTATCTCA
>JGI24159J19872_10006099_pt1 | contig 15656 bp, 9 predicted proteins | sample Ectturendosymbi4_FD_19872 | JGI IMG/M metagenome (IMG submission 19872) | reverse complement strand
TGCTTAGCTATTTTTAATAGTAAAAAATTACAAACTTTAATCTTTAGCACTTAGTAATTCTTACTGTAAAAACATTGCGGTTAGATTTCATAAAAGGTATTATTCCAAAATCCCGGACATTGAAGCACTTTTTAACATTTCTCCCTGACGCATATTTGGCCACTAAAATCCAGGACATGTCCGGGAAAAACCTGACGTATGGCAACCCTAGCATAGGCCTAATAGGCCATAGCCTAGGGCCCCGCGCTTTTGGGGGCCCGCGCAACTCCTTCCTACAACGACTCATTACCAACTTAAAATTTGGGAAACTGCGCAGAGGCATAATTTCACAATTTACTTTGAAACGAGCGAAAATGCAAAAGTCAAGACTTATTATTCCAGTAACAACACGATAATATTGGTTGTTACGCAGTACAAGAATGACACTACTGCTTTTCATCGGAGTTCTGCAGACTGCAGTTTCTGCCGGCCTTGCGTTAGAATCTGATGTTACGGCCGTCCTAAATTGCGAAAAACTTATTGATAACTTCGCTTACCTGAAGGCACGTAAAAAACTTTGGGATAGACTGTTGGATATGTTGGTGGCAAACATTTGGTATCGGTTGATGCAGATATTTACATATTTGCCCTCTTCTTCATGGATACAACTGCTTGTGTTAGTGAGGGCTACCTGTGGTAACGGTTTCAAATGTGCCTTGCAGAATGTCATAGAGCAATGGTATAGCCCAGGGGTCGGGAACCTTTTAGGCTAAGGGAGCCATGAAACCTACAAATTTTTAATTGTATTTCTGTGAGAGCCATATAATATTTTAACACTTACTGCAACTAACTTACTAAGTAACGTGTGCATTTTTAAGCAAAACCAACCATTTTAAACAATGGTAAATGTCTGAATTTTCTCTTTAATAACATGCTTCTTACTGTTAATGCGACTTCTGGTGCTGCATGGTGTTGCTGATGGGTTTGTAGTCTGGTAGATGGATGGAAAATTACAGAAAAAATTTCATAGAAAATATCAAGCGAGCCAGATGCCGTCATCAAAAGAGCCACAACTGGCTCGCGAGCCATAGGTTCCCGACTCCTGGTGTAGCCAGACATTTTGACTGGAGTGATAAAAAATATGGATACCTCGCTTTGGTCATGAATATAAAAATATTCATAAAGTGCGGTCATTTTGCTAAAATGGCCCACGTGTCTCCCTTGGCTAATCCCTTATCTTACAGTATGCCCTGTTGTTCTGTATAGGGTAGTGCTTTATCGCAAAGGTAGAGTTTTAAAGCTTTCTAAATTTCGCTTTCGCTGTTTAATTCATTTTTTGGGTTTCATGTGTTAAAGCTGTTGTAGCAGTAAATCATTTAGTCACTTCTGAAATACTAGATCCCTAGTCACTGCAGCACAGTGGGCAGAAGGCGCGCAACCAGGGAGTGGGGCATTTGGGACATCCCCTCCGAAAATTTCGTAATATTGCATAGCAATTTTGACAATTGCAAAAACTTACGAAGATAAAGACGAAATTTTATATTTCAATCATGAAAATGTTATATTCTAATTCTGAAAGTTTTCAGAAATGCAGTGTGTGTGTACTGTTTACGCGTTGATTTTTGCTTGCTTATCTTCTGAGGAAGAGAGTTTACATAGTCTCTTGAAACGTCAACAATAAATACTATATTGTTATCATACCAGTTGAGCAAACTTTGTAGGCAGGGGGCTATGACAGAAACAGCATACTATGTTGACAGCTTTACGTTTGCGTGGGCTTATTGCAAGCTACTAGATTTTTTCATTTTATGTTCAGTGCCCAACCGTTGCTGGGATTTCACCGGCAATCTCTAACGTCGCAAGGGAAATTCATTCGAATTTCACAAGGACCTCAAAGTTATTAGGTGTTGTCTAGGTAGTCCTAGAAATAGTGGCGAGGCCCACCCAGACGTGGTGGCGAGCCTTACCCAACCATTCGTAATAAAGTTTGAGTTGCATTCCTGCCTGCATTCCTTTCAATAGTGTTTCAGTTGGCAGACGAAGTCTCGTATCTACGATTGAAACAGAACATCAGTGATTAATTATATCCTAGCATTCATACCAGTCTCTGGTATCTGACAGCTTTGCCACTCGCAATATCGTCTGCAGAAATTTCTCACAGCAAATATATTCAACGGAAGTTTCAAAAATCTAGATAATTGATTTGATGAATTTGTTAAAACAAGACGAAAAGTTAGGCAGATTTACTAGTAGCCTATACATCTGCCACACTAAAGCCATGACAGCACCAGTTGAGTACGGAACTAGGTGTTTGTATTAGGCTTACGTCCTGATTGTTCGGTCTTCATCTTGATCAAAACCAAAACGTTCTCATTTTCGGAAATGTTGCGAAGAGAACATTATCTGTGACCAGCTTCGAAAATGTTGTAGGTTACCATGGTTTGATTAAGCACCATGACGTTCATGAAAATTCCCCCACCTCAAAATAAAGAGCTGGTTGCGCCCCTGTCTACTAGTAAGCAATTTGTCAATAACGTTGCTTCTGAAATGCGCCTTAGTAGGCATATTTGTAGCGTGTTTGATGCGGATCCTACGTTTAGTTTTTTCCAACTCGAGTGCCAGTATACAGAGCTTGCTTGTTGAAGATGTAGATCAGTGTTCCCCAACCTTTTTAGGCTTGCCGCATCCTACAGCAGCAGAGAAATATAATTTGCGGCACCCAGTGGAGAGTCCATACCAATTTGATTTAAACGTTTGATGACATTTTGCAAATGGTGTTTTTAATTATATATTGAAAAACGCATTAGCTACCGGCGCCCCGGTTGGGAATCACTGCTCTAGATGATAGTTAAATCAGCTAAAACAGTTTGTCGTGAATTGTACTTGGAAATACGTGTCCACAGTTCAAAAGTAATACTATTTTTCCACTTTTTATCTCAGCAGAAATGAGAACACTTTTTGGAAAACTATAAATGTAGTTATTTTGAATTTTCAAAGCTGTTGGCGGAACAAAACGAATCATCCGGAAAGAACACTTTAAAGATTGAAATGAAATTACTTTTGCGGAAACCAAGCGATGAAATTAGTTTTTTTTCACCGGTGTATAAGAGGGCTCGGCCAGCGAGTGAACAAGTTCTTTTTGAAACGGTCCTGTCTTAGCAAGTTTGGAACTTGATTTGGAAACACTTTTGCGGGGTCCAATTCAGTGCCATGTGAATAAATTTTTCAGGAGGGAATCAAGTCATAAAAATATAAATCGGTGATGTGAAAGAACGAGCCCCGCACAGCGATGCCAAGCTAGGGAGTATAACCTCTACAGCAGACTTCTGCGAACAATGCAGTGTCAATCAGTAAATCCATGAATCACTGAAAGGATGTTTAACTATCTGACGTAACATCATCAGGCTGGCTGCTTACGTTATCGTCAATTTCCCTGTAGTGTGGTTCTTCTAGAGTTTTTTCTGTGAAAATAATTGTCCAACGTTCTTACCGCTTTTTCTGCTTAGGCCTATTTTGACTTACTTTTGCCCTCTTTTGACTGTCACTTAATATTTTCGACTTGTGTCTTTTCGTCTTTGACTCATGGTATTTAACTTAGTTACAGAAACAACATATTTTTGAATAAATAGCCTAAATGCGACTCTAGCCAATAATGTTTACATTGAAGCCCGCTACAAGAACACAAACCGCTTATTAGAGCAATTAGATCTGGTTTTCCTTATCCTGGGAAAGTTAAAAATTATTTTCTTTTTTAACAGGAAGCAATATATAAAGTAACTGCAGATTTACCAATTACTATAAAGCTATTTTTAGAAATTTTAAGACAGGCAAATAATCTATTACCATTCAAAACTTCCACGAAAGTCATTTCACCTTCAAAAAATAATTTGGACCTTTTCAGAATTTTTGCAACTTTCAATTTGTTGGGCTGTATCTCAGAAACTATGACAGCGATCTGTGTGAGATTGATGCCATAATTATTATTTCGGTATTAATTCACAGAGATGAACATGGATTTGGATTTAAATCCTGCAGCATTTCAATATTTCGATGGATTTGGATTGGATTTTATAATTACTATTTTACAGCGCCGAATCAAGGTAGCGCGTGGCCTGTATCATATTCACAGCGCGGGGCCGCGGGGCCCAAAGTTCAAAATATCCTTGAACAAACGAACAACTGTTAAATGATAACTTCTACGGGAATCCATGTGATTACCATTAGGCCTAGCCTACGGAATTTCGTAAATACGAAAAAAATGGTCCTAAATAGCAAGTAGTGGATTTTATAGACTACATATCTTTTTTACCAAAACCGTACACGTATCTTATTACCAAGAAGGCATACATTACTTTACAGCTCACACGTACAGTACAGAGAAGTAATTAATGCTTCTCGACTAGACTCGTCAACAAATTTGATCATTGCTATATCGAGAACAGTGGTTCTTAATCCTTTCTCTAACACGCCCCTCTTAAATAATTGCGCTTTTAGTTCAAGCTTCTTGACATTAAATAAGTTGCAAAAACAAATGTCAAGCACAAAAGAAAATCCCAAGCAGACATAAAATTAGGTGATTCCACTATTTGCCATATCTGAGCATTTGTAAGTCACAAACGGTGCTAGTGAATTCTGTAACTTTGCTAATGAGCTTTTGTGTCTGTCAGGATTATTATATCCCAGTAACATAGACTTGTGTGGATTTCTGACGGTGATCTGGCAACATTTTGCAATAATTAAATCTTCATTCCCAGTGTCCTCCTGTACCTAACCTTTGAGATCCAGATCTTTCAACCACTTTACCTTAAAAATGCTGTGTGTACCACTTAATCTTTTTGTTTTGGCTTGCTCAATTAGTATCTATGTCACTTGAACTCATTGCACCTAGCTAATATTTACCGCTTATGCGGTGTCAAGTAATTGTTCATCACTTAGATGGAGACTAAGGCGTCTTGATAAAATAACCTAAAGAAAGATGAGACTGGAGCCATAGGTTCCCGACTCCTGTTCTAGAACTCCTGTTCGCGAGCCATAGGTTCCTGTTCGCGAACCATAGGTTCCCGCGAGCCGTAGGTTCCAACCATACTCCTGTTCGCGAGCCATAGGTTCCCGACTCCTGTTCTAGAAATGAGAAGTATGACAAACCATACTCTAAATCAGGAGTAGGGTACCTTTCTGGCTAAGGAAGCCATGAAACCTACATATTTTTAAATTGTATTTCTGTGAGAGCCATATAATATTTTTCAACACTTAATGCAACTAACTTACTAAGTAACGTGTGCATTTTAAACCAAAATCAACAATTTTGAACAATGGTAAATGTCTGAATTTTCTCTTATAACATGCTTTTTACTGTTAATGCGACTTCTAATGCTGCATGGTGTTGCTGATGGGTTTGTAGTCTGGTAGATGGAAAATTACAGAAAAAGTTTCATTCGTAACCATTGTGTCAAGAAAATATCAAGCGAGCCAGATGCCGTCATCAAAAGGGGGCACATCTGGCTCGCTAGCCATAGGTTCCCGACTCCTGTTCTAAATCATACCCTGTCCTGGGGGCAAAACACCAGATTTGCCACCACTGGCCAAATCATTTCGAAAGTACCAAAAAGGAAATGCAGCTTATAGAACAGGTCAATGTGATGTAATTACTATCAGGCAATACCTGGAAATTGCTGCAATTTAGCCTCATTGCTCGAATGCTCTCATAATCTTGCAAATAACTGGAAAATATTTTAATTTTCAAATCACAATAGTCCAAGGTAAAAGCATTCAATTGAAAACCTTCACTTAATTGCTTAAAGCAAATTCAGCAAAATAGTGACTTATTGGACTGAAAAAAATTCTATACGTATGATCAGGGATGATTTGAAAATTAAAATATTTTGGGGAGAAGAACGAGGCGGTCGCCTCGGGTCTACCTTCTTCAGAGATGCCATGAGAGTCTCCCTTTTGAGAGTTTCGCACTTAATTTTTGCAATATTTCGTTAAAAAGCTTGTTAATCACTCTAGTCTAGAACCATATTTAATAGGCTCTGAAGAAAGTCATATGTTTGTCAAAATAAAGCAAAAATTCTGTGCAAGTGTGCCAAAAAGATGCCCTCAATAACTTTGATGTGTAGACAAAGAACTATTTAAAATAAAATGACTTCAAACGATTTGTGAAATGGACTTTCACGCAGAAGCAAATTCCCAGACAAAATGAAAAATTTAACTTGCTTTCAGCAAGTAATCTTTCAATATAGTATGTGTAAAATATAGGACCCCCTTTTGGAGAGTTTGCCTCGGACTCCTAAATTCTAATATCCACCATTGCATATAATAAATAACAAATTTGACAAAAAGGACCTCGGGGCACTCAAAAGCGCGGGGTCCGTAGCAATTGCTACATTTGCTACTATTGGTAATCCGGCACTGCTTCTTTACGTGATTTAGATTTGATTTGATAATTTTGTTTTCAACTTCTTAGCAACTTTCGGTTCAGTTTCGGGACTACAGAAAGCTGTATTTAGTCTGTTAAGTTTGGCTCAGTTTAGTTTCTCACATCCATCAGGATTGTACATCGTGTTTGATTAAATCATGATCCTTGAATATGACCAGTGATACAAGTCTGCTCTCTTATGCATCATGTCATCAACAGGGTTCTTACGCAACCTTGAAAAATATGGAAAAAATTCACATTTTCCAGTCTGGAAAAGTCGGGAAAAATATTTTGTTCTGCTAGTATGGCAAAAGAAAATAATTTTCCAGACTTCATCTTTTGACATACATTTGCTTAATATTTTATTCAAGATTTACATAATTTTGCTTATAACGTGTTAAAAATGCAGTGCCTGCATTTGACCTGGGTTATACGGAAATGTTAAGTCTGGGAAAAATTCCCGAAAATGTCTGGAAAAGATCTTGAAAAAGTCTGGAAATTTATTTTCAAAATTTCGTAGAAACCCTGCATCAAAGATACGGAATTGATGTGACTCTTACTGATCCAGTCTGCTTCATGTCTCATGATTGTTATATGTACAGTAAAACGTATACCTCGTAACATTTGCCATAGTTGATCGTTATTTAAATGTGCGTAGCCTAGTGCTGATGAATCACTTCTGCTGTATGTTTGTTAATCTTTTTAGTTGGAAATCTTGCTTGCTTTTACTGATATTCTTATTGCAATAGTGATTGCCTTAAAATCTTTGGAGTGTCAAATGTCCAATCAAAATTTTCGGATTTGGATTGAATTTGAAATAAAACTGTTGGATCGGATTTAAACTTGAAAAACATACACAGTATCCGTTCATCTCTGATACTTCATGATGCAACTTTCACCACAAGAACATCATGAGGCTTACTTCACTGTCACTTCTGTTACTTAGCAAAATGGCTTATCTGTTGACTTTCGTCAAAGAAATTTTCTGTTAGCTTATGGAACTGTTGTTTTTTGCACGCCTGTAATAGTCATTCAGTTCGCTGAATTGAAACTACGTGCATTTCAAACAATTTTGCCAATCTCAGGTTGCCTCATCAGATCTCTGCGAGAGGGTAACTGAATAAGACTGAAACAGCAGCTATTCAAACTTTACCTGCCAAATACGAAACTCTCATGATTGAAAAAGAAAACCGCTTCAAAACTTAAACCCTCACTACCTTATGTAGCTGCTATTAAAAAATTAAGCTACACATTAATGAAAACAATGACCATTGTTACGATTATTTAGGGACTATGATGATTAATGACGTCAAAAACACTGCAATTCACTTTTATTCTTGTGGGCAACGGGCCCCACGCTTAAAAATACTGTAGGCCCCGCGCCGGCACCACAAAAGCAGCTTTGATTGAAGTGTAAGCTTGCGTAGCTCGAGGAGCCACACAGTCTCTAGCACGCCGTGTCATGGAGCCTGGACATCTGCTCCACTCAGCGCTCACCTGTCTACCGGGTGGGAATGCACGGCATCTCAAATCCAGATACCCATTTAAACTCACAGCACAATTTATCAGTTCATCTGACGACAACAACATACGTGCGATGTTCTGGGAAGATCACCGATGAATTGCGGAGTGGTTGGAGAACACTACAAGACTCCATACTTTCATCCCCGACACGGGTACCCACTCTCCTGGAATAGCCCTGCCAACAGTAAAGTGTGTCCGGCTTAACCGCTTCCGCACCAGCGCTGCTCCTGCTTGCACAAATGCGGTGTGGCCCCTTCTGCGGTTTGTGAGTGTGGCGCAGAGGAACAGACTGTTGACGATGTTGTCCTTCATTTCCCATTCCATCGACCTCCCCATGGAGTGCTTTAGAGATGGCACGGGCCAGCACTGTTGCAGCCCGGCCCGCCCGGAGCTAACAAGAAACCGCCCAGCTCGGCTCGCGTATGCTAAAACACAACTTATTTTCTGGCTCGGACCGGCCCATGGCCCGTAATATACTGTAACCTCAAAAGCAAAGCAACAACACTTAAGTTTTCAGTTCATTGTCCTTTGGACAATAAAACCATGTAGTTTTAATGGTTTTAGGTCCACCAGAGCACTTTTGAAAACTTATTTGTGCGCCGCCTGTAACGTGACACTAACACACGACAAGTGTGTGCTGGGCTGCACTACACTTGCTAGTAACATACTGAGCCTAAACCTTAAACCCTAACCTTAACACCTAATCCTAAACTAGGGGTTCCCAAACTGGGGTACATATACCCCTATTCTATTAGGGGTGCATTTGCTTATCTGAAGGAGTACATTTGTGGTTAGCAATAGAAGGGAAAATATATGTTTGCATATTATTCATTTCGAAATATTTATACATACATCAGTGAAGATTACTTTCAAAATCATTATACGCTTATTGGTAAATACATTCTTGTTATTTTCCACAGCCTTTTTGTCATAAGAAATTGTAGTGGTACATGCTCATCTATCGAAATGCTGAAGGGGTACATGGCCAGAGAAATTTGATAACACCTGTACTGAACCTAAACCCAGTCCCGTCGCCACGGGGGATCTTTGGTGGGCTTAGTCCCCCAAACAAAGTTTCAAGCCCCCCTATTGAAACATTTATGGCCATGGATCTGCCTAAACCTCGGTAACAGCGACAAACTACAAATGAAAGTGTTTGTTGCTGTGATTGATTCATAATATGGTTCACTGGTTTGCGTGAAAACAAGTTAAACAGAACATTAGCAGAACGGTAAAATTAGCAGAACGGTAAAAGAGAATAAAATTAGCAGTACGGTAAAACATTAGCAGAACAGTAAAAGAGAGAACAGCAGCAAAACATTTCCTTGTTATATTTTGAAATTTTGCAAACACAAAAATTTTCCCCCATTTGGCGAGCAGACCGCAGCGGCCCGGATTGATGTCACCGCTAAAAAATTGTTAGCGGACTGTTTCAAAACCCTTAGCGGACTGCCCGAAGACTGGACTATTAGCGGCCCGTGCCATCTCTAATGCAGAGAGTAAAGTTAGTAACATACTGCCCACACCCACAGATGTGGGAGCAGGCAAATTTTTGGGGGTGCGAGGGATTTTTGCCCGAATTACCCCAAACTTGCCTGAAATGTTTTGGGCCACTTTTTGTGCGAACATTTTCTCAAGCAGACCTTCTTTTAGGATGCCCTTAAATATGAAAAAACATGTCTTCATGTGATTCTGCTCACGTTGGGCGCCATTTTTTTGCAAATCAAACCCCGTTGGGCGTCATTTTTGCCCAGATTTCCACGGATTTTTACCAAATCAAGACTTTTGTGTATGCGCTTGCGGCTCCTGTACCCCCGCCTCCTATGCCACTACCCACACCCTTTATGATTTAGCAGGTGTTGAGATGTTTTTTAAACTTAGAGCCCCGCCCTCTTGAATGCTACAGGTCCCGCGCTACCTTAATCCGGCACTGATCCCACCTATCCGGTTTCGTAATACAGTTTTCCAAATAGACGTATGTTGGTAACGAACGAAAGCATGTGATAACACTACGCACGTGTAATTTGATCAAGCCTAGCAGCTAGGCCAGTGTTTCCCAACCCGATTCCGCGGACTCATTTGAGTCCGCGGAAGGTTCTGGATGAGTCCGCAAGCACTAGGGGCACACAAGTTTGCTTTAATGCCCTCAAAAAATAATAATTTTATCAACTTCATACAGTCGACGTTTTTGTTCGTACAGCCATTGCACCTACCCAGCGTGAAAAATTCAAAAATTTACTGTTCCACATGGCATTTATACTTTTTAGGTAGTGTGATCAGCAGCTTAACTGTAAAGTTGATATCTAAACTGCGGTTTGTTTTCACCGTCTCAGATTATCATGGCTAAACGAAAGCAGGAGTGTGCGTGTAACGATAACTACTTGAAACTTAGATTTACTTCAGTCGAGGTAAACCGTGAAATCCGGCCACAGTGCGTGCTTTGCTCAGAAGACCTTGCTCACGGATCTCTCAAACAAGCTAAACTACGTTGGCATCTTGGACAAAAACGTGTAAAATACGTTGATGAATACCTTGAGCTTTCTAAAGAGAAAAAACACCGGGTAACGTGAAGTCGTGCGTATCGGCCATCTACTTCTGGAGTAAAAACTTACTCCCATAGTAAAGCAGTGCGTGCTTCTTTTGCTGTTGCTCGGAAAAATACAAGAGCAAAAGCACCTCATATAGAGGGAGATAGCTTGGTCAAACCAGCAGCTGTGAAAATACCCGGATAATGTGCAGTGATGCCGTATATATAGGTAAAAAGTTAGCTATGGTCCTTTTTGTCAAACAGCACCATCAAGTGGCGCATCCAAGAACTCTCAGTCGATATTCTGAAGCAAACTATTGCTGCTACGAAGCGAGGTGGAAATCTTATTTTAGAGTTCGAGAGTTGGGCGAGAGTACAGATTTAGGAAGCGACGCACATTTCGTGGTTTTCGTGCGACTGAGGACTACGTGAAACAATTTCTCTTTTGCCGTCCATTTGCCAAACATACCACAAGAAAAGAAATATTTAAGAAAGCAGATTCCTTTATTTAAGGAACATTAGTTTTGGCGGACTCAACTGTGTGTCAGTTTTTACCGATGGTGCTTCGGCCATGATGAAAACCATAAAGGTTTTATGAGTTTACGAAAAAGGAAAACAAAAATATTTAGGTAATTATTGTCTTCTTCACCGAGAAAAAATCTGGCAGCGAAAGAAATTTAATAAGATGTGACAATAGTTTTAAAATATATTTCATCCGCTGTCAATCACATAAAATGTTGTCCGTGACGCATTCATTAATTTGGTGCTTTTTGTGACGAGATGGTGGCAGAACACAGGGTACGTTTGTTTCATTTGAACACCCGTTGACTCATGAGAAAAGACGCTGGAGAGAGTGGCCCACGCAATGACACCGGTGCGTTACTGAAAGAACAGAATCATAACTTTGCTGAACTATTGAAAATTTGTATTGTATTGTGTAACGTCTTCACTCCCACACGCAAAGCGCTAGGTTTTTAACCTCCCCACACTTCACTCCCACACGCAAAGCGCTAGGTTTTATTAAACGACAGCAAGTCGATTGCCAAATAGCTATTCGCAGGTGCGTTTTTATACGTTTGAACCAGCTAAAGCACGGAAAAGGTAAAAATCTTTTTAGATGTGTCGAAGACAACGTACCGTTCGGTAAAAATATAGCTGTGATCCATCGAATTGAAAGTGGAAAAATAGCTGCTTTTCAGGCAGCTGCTTTCACTAGTTTGCAGAAGAGGTAGAAATTGATTTGCGCTGCATTCGTCAAAGCTTTCTTGAGCGCCTTACTACATCTCTCCGAGTTGGATAGACATATCCCTTCTCACAATTACATCAAAATATTTAACTGGATGGGAAGCCGTTTTGGGGTGCCAGAGCTACAGTCTCATTGTGAAATGGATTGCATTGCTGAACAGCTGATTGTACTGCAAAGTAGACAGATGTGGAATCCCTGACTCAATTTTGGGTGAATGTCCATTCCATGGAACGAAATCGCTTTGATCTGTGTCGGCAGACAACAAACGCTCATTTGCTTTTTCCAACTACATACCGTTGTGAAGCTGTTTTTCAACACTATAACTATTTTTTAAACCAAGCACCGAAACGAACTTCTACCAGAACACGACATCAGGTGTGCACTGACTACCACAGGCCCTTGTTCCGACAAACTTGTGAAAGAAACTCCGAGACATGATTCTCATTGAAATTTTGTGAATGTGGACGATAAATCAAATTTTCTAAAACTAGTGTTTGTATTATTCTCGTAGTCTTAGTCTATCTTGAGTCCGCGAAGATTTATACAGGTCCGAAAATAGCCCATGTCTTAAAAAGGTTGGGAAACACTGAGCTAGACCAAGTTTGCAGGTCACGATGAAGGTTGCAAGCCAGTGCTCAACCAGAGCCGGTTTTAAACCTATTTCACCTATTTTATCAAAATGCGTCCCGCATCTATAGAGGGCCCCATGCAAGTGCCGAAATAGTTAACATTTGAATCTTTTTATATATTCTAATAGAATTAAACCCAGGGACGGCGGAGAGCGGGTGCATGACGGCGGCATTCCCCCTGCCCTTTCATAAAAGAGGCAACGGGGACGGCGGTGCCTTTTCATGAAAATATCATAGGTAATTTCATGGCTTCTCAAGATCGAATTGAAACAAATTTATTGCAGCTATTCGCGTACAGAGCAACTTCAGACTGGTTTTCTATAATTTCTGGGATTATTTTTGAGATCGACATCGTTGCTGAACAAAAACAAGCATAATTCGTAACGATTTTCTTTTTATAAATTTATATTTCCTGCTGCCTTCCTCTGCCCTACCGCTGTTCCGGCGTCGCTGATGAAACTCACGTGAAGCAAATAATGAAACGCTCTTTACATCACTGAGATCACACTGTATTATCAAAATTATTATTATAGCCTGGTTTATGCAGTACATATACTTTTTTTAGTTAAAGATGGGGATATTACGCGAAATATAAACACACAGAAATGTTTAAATCTGCAATGTAGGTACGAGCATGTCGCCATCACACCTTTAACTTTTGTGTTTGCTCCCGGGGAATGAGCAAATGATTAAAGTTTCGTGGTGCGCTTAGCGGAGAATAAAAACCAACAGAGAAGAAAATTTGACGGAACATGCCGGTTCTATACATGCATTTTGTGAGTGTTTGATTGTGATTTCACGATGCTTTATTAATCCTTATATCTTTAAACAAGCACGAAAACGAAACATGGTCTTCTTTCATTTTAAATTCTTGTAAGCAAATTTCAGGAGAGAAAAGGGTGGCAATTTTATGGTGGGTCCCAGGTGGAACTTAGCCTTCCTCGCTATGTCACTGCGTAAACGTGTTCTTGTTTATGTGCTACACAAAAACTGGCATGTTGGTAAAGAGATAACCGCAGACTGTTTGCTCAGACACTGCCCACATACAGTGCACTGGTTGGTGAAAAAGGGTACTGTCCACCATCAAAGACGCACCTTTTCCAGTGAACTACTTGGCTGCTGCATTACGTAGATCGTGCTGCTGTGGTCCGTAGTGAAATGTTGGGTAAGGAACATTCGGCGCGGCGTATGCGGGGTGGTTGGCAGGGAAATTGTGGGTGGGAAAAGGGTTGGTCCTCTCCGTACGATACCAAGTTCAGGGGATAATTGGGGTATGGATGTGACTGACGAGGCCGATTGTTCATTCCAAGCAAACACAATAAATATTTTTGGCATCTAGTTGATATTTTAAAACACGTACCACTTGCTCAGCATACCAAAACCTAAAAACTGCAGTGATGATAAAGAATATTGTAATGTGAACCCCTTTGCTGTTTTACATGTCCATTTTGCCCTTGAAAAAAGCTGTGTTCATAACGAACATTTTGTCAATAATTTTCAACTTTATAATCAAGGTAAAGCTTTTCCAAATTAAAACCAACTCAAGTTCTGTATAACATTGCAATTCGTCAAATGGAAAGCCATGTTTTGACAAAGTAAAGCAACTTGCCACATGTGAACAATCATCGTTGGAGCACTAATTATGATTGCAGTGCTCCCGTGCTTTGTGGAAGCATGGATCTTTCAAAGAGCACCTAACAGTGCGCCGTTCCCGTAGTATAGTGGTAAGTGCGTCCGCTTCGGTGCTGGAAGGTCGAGAGTTCCCGGCCGGGTCTTACCAAGACCTTGTAAATTGGTACCGTAGCCTTTTACCAGGTGCACGGTGTGCGGAAGAGCTGCAGGGATCAAACCCAGAACACACAAACAAACCGAGTGAAATGAAACCAGAAATTGCACAAACTCAGTCGTGGCGCTGCAAGACCATTGCAGTTACAAAGCGCCAACAACAAAATCCCCATATCAAACAAGCAAACGAACCCCGCAAATCCTTCGAAGCACATCTGTTGCAAAGCATACAGGTAAACGTATTAGCACACTAAATATTCTGTCCGCGCTCTACAAGACCCCGTCGGCGGAAAGTGCTATCGTAATGTTAATAATAATAATGTCGCTCAAACTTTGTTTTCTGCATCTCGTTCGTTACAAACTTTACGAAAACCAAGTTAAACTGTCTGCTCTGTTTCAGCCGTAATTAATGTCTTTAACCTGGAGGTAAATGACGACAGTTAAGCGCTCTCGCCATTACGAGAAAAGTGGAAATTGTTGAATTACTGCGGAAAAGCTCCGATATTTTGCATTGTTAAGCAATTACGTTGCGAACTTTTTGCACATTGCAGGCAGTAAAATGACGCGCTTGTGCAATTTCATAGTGGCATTTTTGCTGATGCACAATTGCAACTTAAACCTGTGTTTAACGCACATGCTCCGAACAATTCAGTAGTTTTCCCTAAAGTCTGTACATACTATTATAAACGCACAAATCCTGGAAAATCGATTTAAGCCGTTTTCTTGGTCTTGCAGTTTTCAGTCTCTTTTGAAACGATAACTTGGAAAAATTGACCTCTTTAGCAACGGCGAGTGCAGGGTTACATGCAGTTACGGATAGAAAACATTCTAAATGCCGCACTTTATAAATCTTATTTCTGTCTAACATTTAAAATATAATTTTGTTACAGTAGTGAAAATATAAAGGTTGCCCTTCATTTAACATGGAGTTCTGATGGCTGAGTAGCACCTAAAACGCGTGTTTCATTTGAACAGCATAGAACTGTCGATCACAACATTTCCAAATTATATTGCATGTTCAAAAAGATCTGGCTTCGAGCACAGCAACAAAGTATAAATGGCTAGTGCACATTCTCATCTGCTGTTCAATCTCTCCCAATGAATGCACTTATCTTATTCCTTACAAAAATGGTGCATTTCACGGAAGTCTTTGTTTTCTCGACTGGACTTCCTTTTGTCTCAGATGATCCGCAGCGATCTCCTGCCTGCGTGAATTTGCGGCCGGCAACTCCAGACACGCGGCGTGTGGCCGGCCGACGGACACATGCCATATCTGTCGTTTCAGGCCGGGCCCAGCTGAAACGGCGCATCACTTGCAACTTCCATCATCTGCGGACCGGTGATTTCGACTTTTGCGTATAACACTAAAACTCCGGAAAAAATATACCTCGAGCTCCAGCGATGTTGATTTCGAAACCTTCAGAGTTCTAGGTACAACTTTAACTAAAATGTGCTAAGTAAAGCTTCTATTCCAATTATTGACCGAAAAAGAAACTGCACAGAAATCTGTTCGACAGGGTCAAATTTGAGAATCGGTAAAAAGCATTA
>JGI24159J19872_10006097_pt1 | contig 15658 bp, 6 predicted proteins | sample Ectturendosymbi4_FD_19872 | JGI IMG/M metagenome (IMG submission 19872) | reverse complement strand
ACCATTTCACACACCATTAAAAGCACGCACCATTTCACACAGCATTCAGAGTAAAACAAAGTGAGACGCAACGGCAGCACTCGAATGAACAAACGTGAAAAAGTACTTCAAGGTCGAAATTGGCAGCTCTGCAAAAAATCGCTGACAAATGCATGTGAGATTGTTGTGCATGGACAACATAAGCGCTTCCCTCATGCAGATCCCTTCATGAGTATGAAAACTCAGACACCCGGGTTTCTTCACGAGCAGATAAATGAGAGGAGGAATAACATTGGGGCAAAATTTTGAAGTGAGCGGGCGAATATTTTAAGCCCGACTGGGGGTTTAACACATCATTAGCACATATCAGAGATCCTAAACTAGGTTGTAGTTGCTGCAAATTGACTGGAGCTTTTTTCAGCCTTGACAAAAACAGCAGTAAAAACAGCTGGGACTTCAGTTAGGGACGTCTTAAATATAACTCCCTGCTTGTGGCCACTTCATTTCATTCTACAGAGGCTGATCCAAGAAGAACAGTATTTTGACCTCACGCAGTTATTTTGAATTATGCAGCCAATTGCTTTTATCAAAACCATCGCTAGATTAGAGATTCATGTGTTTTGGGTACATCATTTGTTCTGGAGCGCACGGACAATATCTAAAGTTACACCCACGAACTACAAAATATTGCAAAAATAGAAATCGGATTAGACAACGTGAGCGCGATGAATAAGGAGAGCTCGAGTAATTCGTCTCCACTACGGTGACACAGTAGAATCAACCAGCATATATTTTAATAGGAATTTTTTTAATCGTTTTCACGTAATTCTACGCATTCTTAGTCCTGAAATCTCATTCAAACAGACTAACCTTAGAGGTAATATTAATTACTTCAATACAGATATTTGCCTTTTTTATATCTTGAGCACTACTAGTCTTCTTATTCGACTACCTTAATGGTTTTCATCCACACTTACGACTAGGATTGAAAAACAAAAAATTTAATTGATGAATTTTCATATTGTTAGTCTTGTATGCTCCAAACCTAATTTGGCTGAATGTTTTATATGAACAAATATCGACTCCTGCGACACGAAAGCGAATGGTAGCCTGTCAGCGAAGCTGCAAGTTTTTCCAACAATATGCGTTAAACAAAAAATCTTCCTGGCGAACTGCACACAATCTAAATGTACAGCAAACAAAAACAAACTGTGTCCTACAATGACATTTACGTAACCTTTCTTTCACGCCTTGAAAAAACAGCCAATCATGGAGCACGTGGCAAAAGCACCGGTAATGACGTTTTTGTGCAAGATGCCGGCGCTCCGTTTTCAGGCACCACTGGAAACACACCGACCAAAACTTTGCGTCCTGCTTGCTTTACTCGGTACGCCACTGCAATAACGTTGGGCTGGCTTAGCAAAACGTCATGGTTGTATGGTTCCTACGCCCAGATAGCCGCGATGAAAATCTTTACATTCTTTTAAGATAATTTGCTCAGCAAACAGATAATCGGCTCTTTCATGATGTCAGTGCTACGCAAATTCGTTGCTTGCAAGAAATTCCAGAACACTTGGGGTTAGACGTCGGTCAATGTGTTGCTGGCCTTCGAAGATGAATCGACTCGCAAGGGCCAACATTCGCTCCATTTGCATTAATAACACCCGCCGCATTTATACCACAAGCTCAGGCGTCATACGTCAGGCGAAGGTCAAAGGTTGAAATTATGACTTATTCGTCCGGTCTCGACCGCTTTAACCGTCCGATCAGTCGTCCGACAGCACGTGTACAACAGAGCAGTGTTGCAAACCAGACCAGGGAACACACTCGCACCAACGCTTCACGGAACTCCAGGGAACGCTTCACGAAACTCCAACGCTTCACGGAACTCTAGACACGGAACTCCAGCGAAGACCCACCTGGAGTCATACTTGAGCAGCATTACAGCGCTCGGTTCGACGCCGATTCCTTCTTTGCATCCGGATATGTCTTCGCACATGGCGGCCACTCGCATGACACATCTCTGCAGGTGATCTTCCGCCAGGAACAAAGAGAACCTGATCTTTTTCCTGCGGATAATCACGAAATGTTATGATTTCGAATTCGCCTTCAAGCGCAACACCCGAAGCTCCAACAACGGACAAAGAAATGTTACCTCCCGTTTCACGCCACGAGCCACAACACGCTTATCGGTAAAAAGCATACATGCAATAGTTTCGCTAAAGATTGAACACGCCAATGGAAAGTGTTGTGCACAGGTCCGTAGCCAGGTTTTAATGGTTGGGGGGTAAAATACATTTTAGGGGGGAAAGCGTTTTGTTTTATGGTATGTTTAAAAAATTTTTGCTGGGCACAACAAAATTTGGGGAGCAAAAAATTGGTGGGGGAATGCCCCCGTGGCTACGGGTCTGGTTGTACACGAAAAGTAGCTTCAATCAAGGCACTTTGCCGTAGAAAACCATACAAAAATGCTACTCGATGCAAAAAAATATCTTGGAATTTTTATCCAGTGTTACGCATGTGCTTAGATTTGACGTTGGTGGCAAAATGAAAAAACAGTCTAGAAACGTGCTCAACACTCTTGCTAGTTCAATAGTTACTAACCTCGATTCGTCGTTTTTGCTTCCGCGAACAGCAATCTTCCATACATTGAATTGTTTCCACATTCGAAAATCAACGAAAACGGACAGGGAACACACCATGTTGTACAAGCGCTGGTCGTAAAGCCACCAGATGACCGGAGAGATCTCCGATTCGATATCATCCGCTGTCTTAGTGCACTGCAAAGTGCATGTTAAACAAACTGAAAAGCTATTCAACTACTCTTACAACGGCAGCTCCTAAGCCCGAACGCATTCGCAGCCATTTCAAAAGCAACAAAGCAGATATGGACATTTGCCTAGAAAATTTCGCTCAGCAGATACGGAGCACCAAGAGTGCAAACTCGCGCTAGTTTGAAAAATGCAACCTGAAAGTATTTTTAAGCAAGCTGTCATTTTGCGGGCGGCACGAAATAGAAGTAAACTAGGAATAAAATATTAACATATTTCTAGATGGACTCACTTTAGTGACAGAACTGGCAGTGATGATGTAGTAACTGTTTCGAAGTCTTGCAACGTTCGCCGATACCACCTTCAGCTCATAAGGGTTGATCTGGGAACCTTTTTGAGATTTTAGTATCGCGTATACGAACTCTCCGCTGTCTTCCTTCAGTTCCAAAGGTTCCTGTTGGAATTTAATGGCCGATGGACGCAGTTAAAATGCCACGATTGACGCGTCCTTACTGTCAGAAGTCGGCAACCTCCGCCCTTTAGACCAGGTACAGCCTAGACAAGGGCGTCCGAAGGGGGTGGCCAGGACGGGCCTTGCCCCCTGAAGTTCGAAATCTGATATTTTTTAATTAAATGTTTAGTAGAAAAAGGTTGCACTGTTAGTTTCGAGTTGGTAAAACGAGTTTTCCTACTGTTGCCCTCCCCCCTGAAAAAATCCTTTTGGCCATCCCTGGAAAAATTTACTATTGGCACCCCCAGGAAAAAAATGCTTCTGCCGCCCATGGGCCAAGCTGAGGTCCCATGTACAGCCTAAAGCACTCTTCATAATTGAATTTGCATCCGGTTTACCCGCTAAGGAGGTGAACGTGCTAAGGAGCCAGAACAGGGCCGACGCCCCCTTCTTTTTCTCCTTTTGCGTTTGTTCTGCTGCACTTACAGTTCTGTGTTTGTACAATCACGATGTTGTGTAGTGAAATAATATATTTTCACTACAAATGTAGTGAAATAATATGTGCACAAGTGTTCGGTCACGCGTTAAGAGTAATCGTGCAATAGCGTTTGGCAGGGGCGCCGGGAGAACGGGGACACTGCTCCCCTGGTCCTTTCGAAAGGGGGGAAATGCGGGCGGAGGTGCCTTTTCATCACAGTACCATAGGTATTTTCATATTTTATCAAGATGGACTTGAAACAAATTTGTTGCAGCTATTCGCGTACCTAGAAAATTCAGAATGGTTTTCAGTAACGATTTTTTGTGCTATAAAACTTTCCATTGCCCTCAACACTTCCACTGTCCCCCTGCCCTACCGCTGCTCCGGCGTCCCTGGCGTTTGGGATAAACTTATCCCGCCCCAGTACCCTCATCTAAAATGGTCTCCAGAACACGTTCCTCTTTCTTGGTCTCTTGAACACGTTCCTGATCTCTAGTACACGTTTCTTGGTCTCTAGAACAGAATGGTCTCTAGAACACGTTCCCCTTTCTTTGGTAAACTGCGTTACCTACCTAGTGTGCAAGTTATCAGTCAACTTCGTGTCTGACTCTTTTAATAAACTGAAAAAAACGTCTTTGGAAACCTTGCTTATACTAATGGCCTAATGGGCCTTCTTGATCCATCCCCTGAAGTGGCCTGGTAGTTCAAAACGTTTGTCGGCCGCTGCTTTACTTGACAAGAACGATCGCAAATCAGTGCAATTGTATGGGAAGTGGAAATCGGAATAATCGGGACCGAAAAATGAGAAATCGTGAACAGCCATGTGAATTGTCACGCAGTTTACACCTATGCGATGATTGGGGACCGCCGTATGGGTCGAAAGTGGGAGGGAGGGGGAGCCAAGTCCTCCCTAGCTTTTGAAATTTGACATTTGTCTATTACATTTTCAGCAAAAAAAGTCGTTTTCTTAGTTTCGGGAAGGAAAATTGAAATTTCATCACTTTTGGCCCTTCGTGGAAAAATATTTATGGTTACCTGTGGAAAAATCCGCTAATGGCCCCACCTGGAAAAATTCTTTCCGACGCTCATGGCGACCGCGCTATCGCATTTGTGAACATGGAGCAAAAGTAAACGGCAAAAGCTTAATAAAAATTTCATTGTCCGAAAAAACACTGCCACCAAAAGAACTTGTAAGTGTAACTTACGTTCACAGGATTTTTGTGATTGGTGTTTTTCATGGCGTGACGTACTCCTGGCCCATGACGTGGTAGCATTGTTCGCCAGTTCAGAGCGTCGCGAAGTCGTATGATGTGGTTGATGACGTCCGGATCATTGGGCTCTGTTTGATATTAAACTCGTTTCATTTGTGATTCATGCCAATTGACACGAGATTCAAATTCTAGCGACTGAGCACTTTGAGTACGTGGCTAAACGGGTACAAGCAATGAGATAAATCAGTTACTGTGAGACGGCAAAAACACTACGTCAGCTTAACACCACCGACACCACTGAAATATACTCGTTATGTCCTACAAATATAATTTATCACAACAGTAGGTCCATTGGGATCTGAGGCAAAGTCGTGAAATGGGCATAAAACATCAACGCATTTGTGTTAAACATTCTGCCTTCTTTTTTTCATAAATGCCTGGTGATGTTAATGCATTCATGAATAGTTTCATCAGCGCACTGAGACGTGAAGTTTGACAAGTTGATTTAACGGGGATCTGGAGACGCATGTAGCTTTGTTCGAAAATGTTAATCTAACTGATAGCCAAAGTTCTTCAGTATTTTTAATAAGAAAAAAACGTACAAAAGTGTGTTGAACTTATAAATACACAGCAGTTACAACAAATCAGTGAAATACAACAACGTTGCGACTAACACGACGGCTCTATTCAATTTTGCAAAACATCACGTCGAGAAACAGCACTCGAGTCGCTGTTCGAAGATCGCCTCGTCAGGGAAACGACCACGAACCGTTCCTTGTGCTGCAGTAAGTACGAAATACAAGCACCGGTTCAGCTCAAAACCTGCACTCGGTCAGAGATGGCACTCGTTGAGCAAACGCTAGATTTTCTTACTCGTGCTGTCGTAAATGCTTCCTTCGGGAGGGTGGGAGCTTAGACTGGAAGCAATTTTCGATCGCACATCCTCCCACACAACCTCCTCCCCCGCTTCACTGACCACCCTGTGCTTCGAGCTCGAGGCGACGCTGCGAGTTTGAGAGGAATTCGAGCGACTGTGGCGACTCTCTGCTGCTGACGTTTGTCGCTGGACATGCGCTGGACTGGAAATCAGCGAACCACGTGACCTTCGAAAACGCGAAAGGAAGAAGCGTCGACAGACTGGCTTATAAATTCATTCATTTATGTTTATTTGAAGAAGCATTTCAACAGCGCAAACAGACAATGCAATGAGAACATTAGAATTTTGGATGGAAATTTGTATCGTATGCAACAAAATTGCGTCGCAAACAGTATTCCAAGAAGCTGTTACCAACAAAGCAAAACTTGGCTATATTACTCCCGGACACCTAAAAAGCAGGTGGTTTTCCAACAGGTAAGAGAAAATAGTTACATTCAAAACCCTAATAGTTACATTCAAAACCCTGCTCACGTTAATCTGTTTATGCTGCCCTTTTCTCCCGTTATAATGACATCTTTTCATTTGAACATATAAATAAACAAATAACTAAATAAAAATTTGTTCTATTTCACACGTCGAAATCCGGATTTTCTCTTCAGTTTATTCGCGTCAGTGCCAATCCCGTTTCCACAGGGGCGTTTTTGGTACTTAAATCCCCAAACAAAGCTTCCATTTCGACTTCTAACTCATTTTTAAAACTGTTTCTAAAATTGCTTTTCCGTGATATAGTCGCTGTTCCTAGAAAAAATGGTTTGGAGGGGCAGACATGTAAATACATCAATCAATTCGTTAAATATTCTTGTTATTTCCACACAACTTTATCGTTAGATGACTAATGTGTTCAATTTAGGTGATTTCTACCTATACCTTACTACCTAGATGACGTCGCGCTAGAAATAATCTGTAATCGTCTTTGCTTTCTGTAATTTTCTTGTGTTTTTGTATTTTTTGAAAGCGCGACGTGACACGACAAAATTGCATCAGGCTAGCGCTTGTAGCATGATTGTTGTTAAATAAATCAATAAATGAAGCAACTGTCTTCGGATAATCCGGACCTTCGTCTAGCCGGATAAAGCCGTTGGCCAAATCGAATCCGGAATAATCGAAGTTGATTGCAACAAGTTCAAGAAGGTATGGTGAAGCTGATCCCTAACTAGTTTCGACATATTGAAGATGTGAATAGATTAAATTAAAATGTACATATTTTAGGAAATTATTGGGAAGATGATGACTAAGTCTAGAAAAAGTCAACGAGCTTTGAAAATTTGTTTATTTTCTTCAGCTCTGTATTATTTCACCGAAAGATTGTAACCTAGCACTACATCTAGATATTTAACATTCTCCACTTTAGATGTTTCGTGTTTATTTATTTCTACTGCCGTCCCAAAATCCAAGTTTTTTTGTTTTTATCAGCATATAATGATATATCATCGGCATATCTTATGCTTCATTGTGTTGTTTCCGTTGCCAGAATACAAATATTCTGGACCTATAGTTTTTCAGAAGTGTAACAAAACCGAAACTAAATATCACTGTTCAAAAACGTTTCAAGACGCCTTCGTTCGAAGCCAGGTTTTTAAAGTTTTGGTCTTGGTGACCGTTAAGACATTATGAGAGACCGCAAGTATTTCATCTGAAATACCGAGATGGTCATAAAGTGAGGTTTTAGTGAATTTGGCGGTGGCTGTGCAACGAGGTTCCACTGTATTCTGAGAGACCGTTCGAAAAATTTGTGAGACCGTATCGGTCTCTGAAACACTGTTCGAAGCAACGAAAATGAAACACATGCCAATGCCTGCAAACGACCGCTAAAGAAGAAAAATGTGGAAAAGGGCCTTAGAAAAGAAAGGTAGTGTTTTTGCATCCACGGGAGACGATTGAACCAAAATGAAGATAAAAGCTTAATCGCGACACATCAGCGAGAAAAGCGCCGACACGAGAAATCTAACAATAAATGTTGAATGATTTTCTTGAAAGAATAGACCTATTTCAACGTATGGTTGTTTTTCTCCAGCTCGCAGTTATCCAAACTGGCCTCAAAACAAAAGTTTATTTATTTATTAAGCGAGGACGAAACATTGCGTAAACATTCTGCTCAACCACTGCGCGTAAAAAAGTGTAAGGGAATCCGCAAAGACGTTTGCCAAATTCACCAAACTTCAATACCTCCTTCTTTCGACAACTGGAACCAAAGGTAGCTTTGTTTCCAGAGCTTTCTTTTGCAGTCGCAGAATCCTTCGGTCATGATCCGCTTTGAAGTAGGTTGTGCGAAAAGCTGGTTTGTGCGGAATGAAACCATGCTGATGCTGTCCGTTGCTAACCTTATCACGAAACAACGTCCGTTTTTTTGTTGTTTATTTGCTGTTGTGGATTTTTTGTTTTGTTTTGAAAACACTGCTCACATCTCTAGCGTTAGTTTTAGTCAAAATAAAACACATATTCATACTTTGTTTTTGTTGAGTTCATCGACTCGGGCTTCGGTCCTGCCTCTCGCAGCGAGAATCGCAGTAGAATCTTCACCAAAACTGAAAATTTTCGACTGGAGTTTCTAAATATTGAACGCAGTATTAAAATAATTGCGCAAGACTGAAATACGCGCCTGGTGCACGCACCCGTTACGTATTTTTAAGGTGCGTAATATAAGAATGGGAATCTTACACTCTGTTCCAATAAAACCTTTAATGCCTGAGGCTATGTTTTTGTGCAAATCTCCGGTAGCACATGAAGTTTTTAACTTGTTTCTGTATGATATTTATGTAGTGAGAATAATATTTTTGAACAGGAATAAACTGTTATTGTAGGCATGGTCATCGGCATAACCAGGGGGCAAAGAGGACCATGCCCCTCCAAATTTCTTGCAAATCTTGTGTTTTTTGGCTTGAGAGGCGGTGTCCCAAACAAAATATTGTTGCCCGCTTAAACAAAAACGTAGTGGTGAAGGTATGTGAAAACTGCTACATACCTAAACATGGAAAGTTGTAGCGCTACATTAAATATTTTGTTTCAATGGTAAAGGCCGCAATTGTGAGTGTCAAAGGACATCAATTGAGACTGAAACACACAGAAAAGAAAAGCACGCTAAAAATCTATACCACACATAAGCTTCAACACATTAACCTCTGATGCAAATTAAACAATGGCTGAAAATGTGAATTTTATGAAAACAGATATATTTTTCATGGATTATGACAACCAAAATAATAACCTCCAGATTAGTTGTTGCACTGTGTTCATTTCTAATAAGCAGCAAAGCCTCAAAAAGTAGAGATCTTTATGACCATGCAATCTTGCACATGTCTAACCAAAGTTTAATGTTTTAAGTATAAATTGCAATCAGCTTCTATGTGTGCTCATTTGAATACTGGAAGAAAGCAAAGATCTCCACGTTTTGAGGCTTTCCTGCTTGTTAGAAACGAACAGTGGATGATAGAAAGCAATTGTTGATAGTTTCTCTTTCAAACAGTCAAAATTAATGAAAATAATGTCTGTTGTAACAGTTTTCACAACGCAACCATATGTTTCACTGCAAAAGTTTTTTTTTCACTATAATATCTGAGTGTAGATACAATTCAGTAGTAATTTTCCAATTGCTCAAATGAAAATTGTGAACTCCTTTTAGTTGTTTATACTGTTTACAAGTTTACATATGCTTCACATGAGTTCCAAAAGCTGATATATCATCTGGTGTACATCATTTATGCTTTTCTCTTTTCAAGTAAATTTCATAACCATCCTATAGCTTCACTAACTGCAGGTTAATATTTTGGCATCCTTGCACATCAACAACACTTATAACAAATTACTGTTTGATTGTAAAAAAATAATATAAAATATGCAAACATTCATACAGGAAAGACCAAGCAGTTCAACAAACCTTTTGAATAGCTTCACTGTTAAACTTTTCAGTGCCTTGCATTGCAAAAAGTTGAAAAAGTTTCTTAAAGACAAATCATTAAGCAAAGATGGTATAACTCATTTGTAAAAACAAGAAGTTATCTGCTTTATAAACATATTTGTTGCCAACAACGTCATGCTGTCTTCATGCAGGTCCTGTCTAAGACAAAATAAACTCAATGGAAGTCAAAAAATGTGATGATTAGGTATTTGATGAAAGTATCAGTGGCACCTCTGACATTATCAACAACAAACGGTAATGCTTATTGACTGGTGTCATTGCAATTCTAATGTAGCAGTTGCTAAGTTGTGGAGCATCACCATAGCAAACAAGCACTATAGTACAAGTTTTTTTCCAAATTGCCAAATAATTAAAATGATCTTACTGTATATGGCACAACCTGAATGCAGAAATGACAAATTCATATAAATTGATTCAAAAACTGCATTCCAATTGAAATTGGATGCCAAAAACCTTAAGTTTAGGAGTGCCTTTATATTTTGATGGAACATATTGTTAATGCAAAAATGTGGTTGGATTCACTATTTGATTAGTATCACATCTGCACTATCCAATTTTTAAAGTATTTACAAATCTAACATACATTATCCTGAAGCAGAAAATGAGTCCAAAATAACTTTATTTTAGAGACTCTTGATAATGCAAGAAAAATTCTAGCAGAAAAGACTTTATGTTGAATATCATTAGAGTATGCAAAGGAAGTCAATGATTTTCTTTGTGGGTGGTATCACTACTTTTTACTATCTTAAGAAACATTAACTATGCAATACATTTAAAAATGTCCCTTGCCTAGAGACTGAGCTTCAACGAAATGTGTTTGATGAAGAAATGCATACCTAATTTGGGCATGAACTTTGTTGTTTATGAAACAAATTTGATGCGATGTGCCAACTTTTTGTTTTATTTTAATACTCTTGTCTTTCCATAACTAGGGCTCAGGTGCTGTAACCAGTAACCTTTGTGTTAATTGGAACCCTTCCTTTAATTTCAATATAACAATGTAAGCACTTTTTTGTGTTGTTGAACTATTAGATTTTTGTTAGATTTTAGGACCATTACTAAATTCTGACTCTGCAATAAAATCATGCTTTCTTTCAGGATCTGATTAATTAAACATGCTAAACTTGCAGACATTAACAATAGTCAGAGATATTAGGATTTGTTGATTTGTATGAGTTTCTAGCAGATCTTCCAAAAATTCTGAGAGTTTTACAATGCACACAGTGTTTCTTGCTTACAAGCTTGGAAAGGTTAGTTCTAAACTCACAAGCTGCAATCAATGACTGGTCTGGTCACGGTTAACTTGTGATCACTAACAGGAAATAACGATCCCATTAAAAAAGACTGAAACACAAAAGTCAAAACCATAATTTAATACGTTCTGCAGAGTGTGTGTGTTCATACTATGGACTTCGTGTCTGTTATAAACAAACAAATTAATTAATACTACCACTAATCTGTGGTAAAATGCATAATAATGACTGCAAATGTGAAACTGAACAACTTACAGAAATAAACAGCAAGCTGATAAGATTTCATTATGGCTAATTGGAAGAAAATACAACATAAATAGATAGAATCAATAAGCCAACATAAAAGCCTACATAATTTTCAGCTGATCCCAAATCTTTTAGTTACTCCTAGGTATATTTTACTACAAATGTCATCATTTAAATATTATGAACTTTTTAAAACTTTTCTCTACCAGTCTATATATCTTTACATGCACAATACTAGGCTACAGACTAATAAAGATCTTGCATGTATTGGATACTGGCTACAATCTGTTTGTCTGAAATTTCATATACCTACATTGAAAACTACAAAGAGAAATAACAGATTAAACAACTGAAACCTTTGTTTGGGATTTAATTAAAAGGCGTTTTATGAAACTGGCATGAACATCATAAACTCCCATAAACTACCTGGTTTTTATCATGGTTGCGGAGTCATAAGTTAAATGTCTGACTCCAACTACGGCTTTTCCAAAATTTCCAGCTCTGACTCCTTAGCATAACATGGATGAAATTTGGCTGTCACGAATTTTGTGGCAACTAGCAATCAATAAAAATTGTGGTAAACAGCAAGAATTCTCAGTTTCCATAAAACTTTCAAAAGAAACTGCACCATTCCAACAGGCACAAGTAAGGATTCCTTAGAACTCAGGAGTGCAATGTATAAAATGATTTAATTGGACTTTTGGATTCGGAGTCGTATAAAAAAATCTGACTCCACTTCTAGTGACCTTAGGAATTAGACTCCAACTCCACCCAAGAACCTCTGACTCTGTAACGCTGGTTATTGTCCCCTTTTTTCAGAAAATCACATCAGCGAAAGTGTTAAGCCATGATTAAAAAATTATCAAAAAAGTCGAACATTCCAGCATGCTCTTTTGTTTCACCTAACAAGCAATCATAAGCCACTCAAGCTGAAGTTCCTCCTAAAATTATGAACTGTAAAATCATTTTTCAAAATTTACTAATTGTTTTTATGTCTTTTTTAAATTTATTAATTGTTTTTATGTCTCTTTTATAAGGTTCAAGTCACACGTTCAATAGCATTGAAAAAATATAAAAATTTATATCCTAAGCACAAATAATGTACATTAGCATAGCACATTATTATGTAGTACTGGAAAAGAATGAAATCATTTAATTCAGATAAAGAAATGACAAATTCTAATACAATCTCTCATCATATTGCAAAATTGTCAAAAATGAGAAAAAAAGATAAATAAATGTTATCAAAAATTTAAACTAAGTGAACAAAAATACTAGAATAAATTATAAACATTATAGTCTCAACTTCTACATTCTAATCAAAACATGAAGAACTTTAACAAAAACGGTAATTTGATGAAAGTGAAAACTTCTATATTTTATAAGTGCAATGCAAAATTTAGAAAACCTAGATAGCCTACATCAGGTGTTCTCAAACTATGGTAGGCATACCACTTATGGTACATGAAGACATTCAAGGTGGCACATGAGTAGGCCTAACATCTGTTTTTATTCACAAAGAAATATATATTCGCAGCTTTAGTTACTAAAAATTTGGTTTTGTTTGTAACTTCTTACTATTATTGGTACTTTTTCTATTGTTTTCTAACAACGGCCACTATGTTTTTCATCGCCATTTTGTTCACATTGCATTTGTGTCAAGTCTAGTTTTCTAAATTGTGACTGAATGATATTTGTTATAGTTGTCCTGGAGTAAAGTGGTAAGTGGTGACAGTACCAGGCCCCCATTGGTATGCGATCAGAAAAACGTTGGGAACTACTCACCTAGATGTTACTATAAGTTATATACACATGCATTTACTAAAATACCTTGATTATCTATTGCAAAATTAGCAGACACATTTGCACAAAATAATCCTGAAACAAATTATCTTTTCAATTACTCTAACCAACAGTGAGCCTTTTCTCATAAGCAGTGTGCTGATTACCTCTTACACAATCTAAAAAAAGGCAATTTGACTTGACTTTGAATATATTTGCCATCCTTCAATGCAGTATGAAATGCCACACCTAGCTAGTCAATTTGCTTAGCTCACGTAAAAAGAATAGCTGACATGCAATACCATTGCAATGAACACATGATTCTCATTACTTTTTGACAGGAAAACTAAGTTTGCACCAATGTCTTTTTGCAATTAAACACAACTTCATCATTATGTTCCACAGCATGAGCTACAAAAATTACATCACAGCTCTAACCAAAAGGCCTTAAAGGGTACGAATGATTACAACATAGAGCATGCTAATGATAGACCAAGTACAGCAACTTAGCCTAATAGGAATAGGATGCTGTAGCCTCTTGTCATCAAAATTAATAGAATGTGGATAGGAAGTATCAAGAAGGTTTCAGGGCATAAACATTTTTATTACTTTTATAATCAACCATGTGATATTCACCAAGCGTATGACATTACCAAAATAGGAAAAAAAATCAAAATATTTCGGTTACAATTAATTTCGTGTAAGAAAGAAACAATACCTACTCCATGATGCACTGTCCATTGTATAGGAAGTGGCTACGTAACCGCCTCGTAATCGCATGCAGTTTAAATAAAACGCTGAGTTTGCTACTCAGTTGGCACCATAGTGGTTTCATAGTGGAAGCGTTTATGTCTCTTGTGCTAATGATTTCTAGTTTGGCTCTCACCTTGGTGACTTTTGTTTTGGTAGTAGTGGTTGCACATTTCAATTCACAAGACCAGTTTTTCTTTACCTTTTTCAAAAGTTCCCAAACTTTTCCCTTCACGTTTACAGTTTAAGTTTACGATTCATGTTTGGATTTAGGCTCATGGGTTAGGTTTAGGGGTTAGGTTCTGGGATTAGGTTTATGGGTAAGGTTTTGGGTTAGGTTTAGGGTATAAGTTTAGGGGTTAGTGTTACTGTTAGGGATTGCATTAGGGTTAGCATTCGGTTAGCGTTAGGGATTAGGTTTGACGTTTAGTACATTTCTACTATGCCTACTGCAGTCTCGTCATGCGTTTTTGTCACGTTACAGGTGGCAAACGAACAAGTTTTTAAATATCAAGGTCCACAGGCAGTTCTGTAGCCACTGCTTAGCTATTGTTGTATAGGCTAAGCATCTCTGTGTCCTTATGTTCTTCTAACTACTAGTATGATATGGACTTTGTGTTTGGCCCAAACAGGTAAATAAATTATGAAACCAAACAAGCACGGTATGTGCCTTGAAGTTACGAACTTACATCTTTTTCAGCGTAGGCTTATACGAATCATGAAGTTCAAGTTACATCTTTTTCAGCGTACACTAACCATGGAAACCTTAAATTTCAACTGAAGATTTCTAGCGCCCACCAACGCTTACAGCATTGCATTAGAGAGAGGGCGCTAGACATTTCCACTCACACATTTATTAGAACAAATATAAAATGAGTGCTTGTTCATGTCTGAAAACAATAATACGACCTATGCCACGATTTAAAAAATGCCATGACTCATGATTTGATTCCAGAGCAAGTTTTCGCATAAATTGCCGCAAGTCACATTTTTCAAAAAAAAAACAGCTCATCTACGAAAGACCCAAGCATCTTCGTGGATCACCGTGAGTCCATATTTTCCAGTGATAATGTCACTCGAGTCACGATTTTTGTTGACTCGAATTCCACTAAAGTCAAGATGAGAACGATGTTGACTTGACTCGAGTCACGTTTTTCACAGAGAGCCAGTTTGCGTGGAACGCAACAATTGTGCCTTTTTCAATTCTGGCCGGCCTACAAATTGTGGCTAAATGCGGCCACAATCAGCAGTGCGTTTACATGTCGTTTTTGAATATCAGGACTAGAGCATTATGCACATTATGCACAACGAAGCATAAGTGCTAAAAATCCTCATTGGATTGCTGCACCACACAGTACGAACACATCACAGCAGCATTCTGCGTTTCTGGAAAAATAAATTCGTGGTCTTTGTCCTTGACACAACATTTTTCACCCGTTCAGTCCCGCGAAAACCATGTTTCACGCAGAGCTTTGCAATCCTATAACTCCCCAGGCGATTGAGCTAGAGAGCTGTTCAAACCCTTACGGATTCTGAAAGACTTGTAGTCAAAACAAAAAATTTTTCGTTTTCGGAGGGGGTTTTCGGGGGGGAACGCCACAAGTTGGGGTGTTTTTTACTATATTTACCTGGCCCTGGGCTCCAACCTATTGGGCCATTATTATGGCTCAAAATTTTTTTTGAAACTAGGCCAAAATCCGCATCTTTAGAGCCCTTGAATGACTTTCTAGCATATCTGTAGCCGAAATTATGGACAAAACACCAAAAATTGGTGAAAATGTCTGCACCCACAAACCCCAGTCTGGGCTGGAAAACATCCCTTTTCTAAATGGCCATCACTCGCCAGCGGATCGAGCTAGAGAGCTGTTCAAATCCGGTCTGAAT
>JGI24159J19872_10006095_pt1 | contig 15658 bp, 14 predicted proteins | sample Ectturendosymbi4_FD_19872 | JGI IMG/M metagenome (IMG submission 19872) | reverse complement strand
CCTTCACTAATAAATTTTCAAGCTGTATTTGTCTCATGTGATCAGGCAACTATGCTAATTTTCTACAACTTAGTATCAATTACTATTTGATTTCAGACAAGGGGCACGAGAAAATTTAACGAAAGCTCAGGGGGTACGAGTGGGTAGAAAGGTTAAGAACCACTGTTCTAGCATGTCTGGAACCAAAGTTATGGCCCAAAAAAACCCATTGCGCACAAAAATCCAAAAACTGCATGAGTCTCCCACTGGCGGCTGTTGCGGTTCGCGATAACTCGCCGCGAGAACATGCTAGAGAGCTATTTGAACCCTCGAAAGACTCGCTAAGTGTTCTAGTTTGCACTGAAAAGAAAAACTTTTGAGATTTGGGTTTGGGGTTTTCGGTGGGTGTCGTCAGAAAAAGGGTAGTTTTTGCTTTTTTTGGTTATTCTTCCGGACAATTAGCCAAAATAATGGCTCAAAGTTTGGTTGGATTCTACGCTGGAATATGAAGCTTTAGAGCCCTAGATCGACTTCCTGGCGTTTCTGGTGCCCAAGCTAGGGCCAGAAAACCCCAAATTATTGGGGAATAAGCTGAGTAAGTTCACGGGATTTCCCTAATTAAAAACTTTTGAACCAGAAATGCTAGAAAGTCCATCAAACCGTCTACTCGTATTGTAGCCTAGAATAAAAAAAAAACTTAGAATCACAAAATCGGATGGATTGTTCGACTCTCAGGGGATGACGTCATCATCCAAACGTAACCAAATATGCATAAACATCCTCTAATTATGTAAACATCAACAAAAAAACCGAGATTTCAAGCTAAAAAATTTTTTGAAGTCTGAACTACAAGTCTTAACGAGTCTTTAGACTCTCAAGAAGTTTAGAGGGTTTGAACAGCTCTCTAGCTCATTCTGACAGCGAGTTTAGCCATCTATGGCTTGGGGTGCTTTTCTCCTTACTTTAATATTTGTGGGAAAACAATTTTTCACCTATTTTGGTTTTTGATCCATAATTTTGGTTCCAGTTATGCTAGAAAGTCAATCAAGGGCTCTAAAGACTCGTATGATAGTCTAGTTTCCAAAAAAACATGAACGAAAAAATTGGCCCATTGGATTGGCGCCTAAGGCCGGGTAAAGTAGGCCGAACCCTCCACTTGTGACACCCCCAAGAGAACCCCAAACCCAAAACTGAAAATTTTTTTTCAGTCGAAACTAGATGTCTTGCCGAATCCTTAGATGGTTTGAACACCTCTCTAGCTCTGGCCACTGGCGAGTTATGGAATTACAAAGTTTGGTCAAAAAAGTAGCCGCTATGGTCGTAAAAGGGTTCGAATCTGCGTCGCGTGGAACGTAAGAAACTGCAGTTTTTTGACGGTTGCTATTTTTGCAAAGACACTCACCTTTCTGATACCGACGCTGTCGCCGGGGTTCGAAGTGGGTTCGATCTCGACCCTCTCCATCAGGCCCGCCAACTGGTCTCTCACGTCGCGAGCCCTCTTCATCGAACGGTGCTGGATGAAGTTTTCGAAGCACCACTGGATTGAGAAGTCTGTACCCGCCCACTGCGACAAACCATCATCTCTACACACAGCTGCTTCTTTCTAACCAGACGCACCATAAACAAAACTATTCTAAATATCCATCAAATATTAATTGATTGATTGATTAAGGAATTATTCCTGACACAGTGCATTTTGTGGGCAAATAGTTACGGACATTGGTCATCGTTAAGGTTTGGTTTTGAATTTTGACAAAAACTGTGTCAAGTGAGTTGGAAACACCTGTTCATAGGAATAAAAAAGAAACGGGCGTTTGGCCACTGGAGTGAACAGACAAAGACCAGGAAGTGTGGAAAATAATGACGGTTTTCTAGTTTTTGGTTCGAAAACCGTGAATAGCATTTTTCAAATCAAAACTAACTTCAGTTCGCGCACCATGCAACCACCACTCATTCCCATAGTTGCTTCACCTGATTGTAAACGTTCATCAGGGTCAGGTGGTCTCCGCCAGGCAGAAAGAAATTCATCCGCGCATTGTCAGCGTGCACCATCTTGTCCTTGGGTCGATAGAAAATGGCGCTGTTCACCGAAAGCATAGCAACGATCGTGAGCAATTCGTCTGAGCACTTGTATCTGAATAAAACGGACGCGGACTCAGTAGAAGTCTACAGATGATTAAAGCGAAATGAAAAATGCGCCCGAGACAATAGAATGGCGCTACTCAAAGAACAATTTAATTGAACCCCCTACACAAAACACGCTTTTCACGCAAAACAATGAAATCGTGTCCCGGCGCAAGGTCAGCTTGCGAAGCACGTATGCCGTAGCTGAGCACATGTTGCGGAAGACTTTGCCGCTGACCGCTGCCATTGATCGTAAGGAAACTTTCTTCACTCGAGCGTGAACAATCTCGGCAGCCAATCGTACCGCGTAACCAAGGCAACTGTCTAGCCAAGCATCATTCAAAATCTCACTGTTCGGAGGCAAGAATGGCTTTGGACAGCATCGGATCGGCAGGAAATTCGGCCATTCTCCGGCCCAGCTTCGTCAGCTCTCCGAGATGGTTAAGGGCACCGAGGGCGTAGAGCTGTTCCAAGGCTAGAACCAACGTTTCGTGAGGTGGAGGATCCATGAAGTCGAAGTGGATCAGATCGTTGATTCCAAGACTGGATGAAAAAAAGCTTGAGGTCGCCCTGCAATCCATCTATTTCTGCGCTGGACTCTTCTCTCACGAGTATGTTTGGTCTGTTCGGGGTTTTAAGCCGTTAAGTTTGCGATAAATCAAGCACATGGCACAGCATCAATGCAACGAATGCATAATGTTAATCTTTGGTCTATTTTTTGAATAAGCACCCGCGAGATTGTAAGCTCTGTTCCGATGAGACGTTTGAAAAATGCACGGCTCAGCCTTCGGAACACCTACTTGTATGCATTGTGCAAAGCCGAGGTAATAAGAACGATCGAACCAGAGGTCCTGCACTAACATCTACTTTCAAACAAATTAAGTTACGTTGACACTGCTGGCTATGTAGAAATTTGCGGTGTCGGCGATTTGTCTCAGTTTCGCCCTGCACAAGGGTCAACGGTTTTACATGTGTTCAACACACTACGACCAAAAAAATTATTAGATCGAAACTAAGCCAGGTTCACCCGAGTACAGTATTGCGGCATTGTTTTTCGCAGTGATGTCAAAAATGCTAGAATTATTTCTATATCTGGAACAAGTATCTACTCTCAAACCAAACTGCGCTCAGAAAGCACTGCAAGAGTCGTTTCCAGCCCAACAAAAACAACCTGGGGTATCGCACAGAGCACCTCGCTTACCTCTTGAGCATCAGCACAACATTGGCCAGGTTGGTTCGCTGGATCTCCGGGACAGTCGAGTCGTCAAGTTCGTGCAGGTAAGCCCAGGCAGTGTAGAGGCGGAAGCATTTGCCCGGTCCTACCCTGCCTGCTCTACCGGTGCGCTGGTTGGCAGATTGCTGGAGAGGCAGTTTGAACAACAACAAAGTCTCAAAACCGAAGTGATGCAGTCGCGTGCAATGTTATTGTACGAGGACGCCGTTGCGACGATTTCGAGCAAAACAGAAACTTATGAATACAAGCAGTTGTTTGCAACGAGACGCTTTTGCGCTGAGTCGTCAGCTTTGTTGTCATGTGCCTACTACAATTGCATTCCTTGCATTAGCTACTGGTCGATTTTGGAATATTTATTAAAAAATTGGTAAAAAGTGCCACCACAAGACTTCACAACGTAATTATTAACAGCAAGCAAATGGCTACTACCGCTTAGCTGTATTGGCTTCAATCCCCAGAATTCCACATTGGATCTTACAGCAAGATTGAATTCTTGCACCAACTGCTAAAGTGTCACCAACGCGAAGTGGCTCATAAATCATGCGCATCACTGCATTGCAACATGGTAATTAAGGTCTTTCCCAAATTTCAAGAGACACTGACCGACATGCAACTCGATATCCTGCAGCAATCACTGCGTGAGGCGCTGTTCTAACGCGTCAACTAACAAGAGCACGGGACATAGCGCTTTGAGGTTAGAAGTGACCTCCTACCTTCGAGCATGGCACAACGATGAGAGATTCCATTCCAGTTCTTGCGTTGTAACTCTTCTGTTTGCAGAAGCCGGGGTCGATGACGTACACAATGCCGTCAATGGTTAATGACGTCTCCGCAATGTTTGTGGCGACAACAACCTTTTAATATTAAGACTTAAGGTTTTCGTTGCTTTTAAGCACCTCATACAACTTTCCATAAACCACACAAAAAACAAGTTAAGCGAAAGCTTACGGCACTTCAGTAATGCGTCGGAAACTACTTGGAAATAGCAGGTTGGTACCAAAAAAGTGCCAGTTCTAATTTCACCCAAACCTAGTTCAGGCTCGTGGTTAAAGTTTCATCGAGTCGGTATGTAGTTAAGACAATCATCGTTTGAAATATTGATAAAAGTGATGTGCACGGAACTTCATAGGTAAAAAAAATTAATTCAAATTAATATATTGTCGTCTCAGTCGAGAAACAGCTAGCGCTATATTTTCGCATACGTTAACGACCGCACGTACCTTCCTCGCGTTGGGTGGCGTGGGTTCGAAGATCTTGGACTGCATGTCCGACGGCAGGTTGGCGTAAATCGGCAGCACGATCAGCTCTTTGATGCGAGTGCCGAGCGCGCGCGTTTTTTCCTAAAATAGTACCAAAAACCTTTTACCGGTCGCGATTAGTTTATTTCACATAATTTTTGTTAATTCTTTCCGTCTGTGTTTTAACTTTATTCCACAAAATCGACGGCTTTGAGCAACGAAACACATGGAAAACGGAAAACATTCTGGGCAGCAGTAACATGGTTTCGATAAAAGGAATACCAATCAATCATGCCTGTTCCCGCAAAGACATCAGGAAGAAATAATACAACTGTCTCGTGGGTCAAGACGACGAGAATAAAGTTCACTAAACATACATTTTTACCATGACTCAAACATGAGAATTTGTTAAAGCATGTCAAATACCAAACGCTAAGTAGTGCGAATCAAGCTCGAGATTTATCATAAACCGGGTTAAACACAGACTTGCGTTCGCGCAACAGCGCAGTGCGTTGGTACGACTCACCTGAAGCATCTCGCAGCAAGTCTCGATCTCCTCCTGACCAGTGAGGAAAACGAGGACGTCTCCGGTCGGCTGCGTCAGGTGGATTTGCAAGACCGAGACAACACAGGCGTCGAGGTAGTCGGCTTCGGGCGCCTGCAAAAGATGGCTTCGCTGAAATCGAATAGCTGTGTCAGAAACAGCTACCACGTTATAAATCCGCAACAGTTGGTTAAGTTTAAAGGTGGTCTATTTGAGCGACACAAAACAGTCAGCTTGTGCGAAATCGTGTCGCATCTCAGTTACAGTCAAGAGGGGACAGAGGTTTAGGCAAAAAACTTCGCGAGTATGTGTAAGCGTCCATTGTTGTAACATGCACTTCCAACTGTCCTGTCAAAGCACCCGCTCGGTTCCAAAATCCCTTTGTTTATTATCTGGCTAGGTTGGCACTTACTTCAGACACCTCCCATTTTCAATAAAAAAAACAAGTAACAGTAACGAGAGTTGGTGTTGTTGAATTGTTAACTTTAAAAACAACTAAATAGCAGGAACAAGAGTTTTTCTGTTGGAACAAACAATACAACAGCGTTATGGATGTCGCAGAGATCTCGGAAAAATAACCAAATTGATAAAAATCTTAACATATTTAGCTGATATCAGACAGGGAATGGAGACTGCAACACTTTGCAAGACAAAGCGGGGCGCTTTGCTAAGTTACAAAGAAAACAAGTTTGCTCTTTTCGACCCCGACCTTGGTGTAATAGATATCCACCGGGAACCTACGGCCGGGGATGCGAAAGATGGGGGCGTCATCGAAGAAGGTTGAGAATTTCTCAGCGTCCAACGTCGCGCTGCTGATGAGGAGCTTCAGGTCGGGCCGGAACCGGGCGATGTCCTTCACCAGACCGAAGAGGATGTCCGTGTGCAGCGTCCGCTCGTGTGCTTCGTCTGCAACGTGTGCTGGTCATTTAACGTGCAAGTGCAACGTCCTCAGGATAAAGGCTTAACTTGTAACGTGGACAGCTTATCGATTTCAATCATTGCACGCCGTTGGCTTTAGAGCTTTCCAACAAGATTTCCATCCTATGATCATACTATCCTTCAAACAAGATGACGCCGTTTCAGGATTTGGATAGGATATGTACTCTCGTGGGATTCTTATTCAGTATTCGGAAGTTGCTCACATTTTATTCCCTCTAGGATCATTTCTATTCAACATGGTAAGATATCAGTCCTATATGCCCAATGTCCTTTGCGTTAGGAGGGAAGCAGTGGTCAGAAAACGATTCAGGATGTATGCACAGATTGCGTTTTCAAACAGCAGCGGTGCAGGACAACTTTCCGAATTGCAAGCACACCAAAACCCACTTAAAGTTTACGGTTAGTTTAAATTTTGAATTAGCACAAACGTGTTTTGCTAAATGGTTGTACACATTGCACAGTAGATCGGGTTTAGACAGTTACAACCGGCCAGGTCATGCAGTCTCACAAAGAAAACAAAGCCATAGATAACTTGGCATTATCAACAAGTTGGTTTTGCTAAAGAAAGAAACTGAAACAATAGCTAACGTTTTGTTCGGAAGCTTCAAAAACTCTAGTTTGAAAATTCGAGCGCAAAGGAATTGAAATAAAAATAACCTGCGCAAAACTAATCACAGTACTGTGCGTTGGAACATAAAGAAACAGCACTAGCCTTCTGCCAGCCAATCATGTGCCAGAATACTTCGCGTCCGTTTTCGGGAACAAAGACATGAAGCTGACAGAACANAAAAAGGCACTGCGCGGCAAAGCCGAAAACAATGCATTTTTCGTGTATTCACTAAAGAAAAAAAAACTAGGGAGGATAGCGGNTACGAGCACGCTGTGAGCGTGTGCGAAAATGGCGCCACCAACCGATCATGATGACGCTGTAGGTCTTGAGGTCGGGCTCGGTGAGGAACTCCCGCAGCAGCATGCCGTCAGTCATGTACTTGATGCGCGTGCGCTCGCTCGTGCAGTCCTCGAACCGGATGCAGTAGCCCGCCTCTGCGCCCACCTTCACGCCCATCTCTTCAGCAACACGTGCCGCCACCGACATAGCAGCGACACGACGGGGCTGTTCCATAAAAGTGATATATTCGATATGTTTCGGATTAAAACGATCCTGAACAACAACTACACCTTCCGTCGACTCAAAACTTTTATCTAAAATCTTGAAAAATGTCGATTTAATATTGACGACTTAGTCACTACTGGTTTGAAGTGATAAATGGTTTTCTTTATCCCTGGACAGGCTTCTGCGAGAAGGCTATCAACACTCTTTGGTGGAGAACTGTTAAAGTAACTACTTCCTCAACTGCTGTATCATTCCATCACTTTCAAGCACAACACACCGGGCGCCTTCTTAGGCTTAAAAGCAGCTGCAAGTTTTGTTTGGCATTAATCTCCCAGGTGCTCTTGGCAAGTAACCGCGCACGTGTTAAGTCAACGAGCATGGTAGAAAAAAGGCAAAACTAACATCGCCAGTGTTACTGGCAGAAAGATTTTGCAGAGGCCTTTGTCAGGAAAAAGGCAAGTGCATGTGCGTAATGTTCCTTTACAATCCGAGCAAGACTATTGGACGATTTCTGCAAACATCCTTTTCCTCCACAGCTTTGCTACGGACAGCCGAAGGTTTGCTGAGAAACACAGATTTCATTTGACATCTGGAAATACCTGCGTGCAGCCGACTTTCATCTCCCCGTCACAGTAACCAGATTCGTACAAGTACTGTGGTATTTGCGTGGTTTTCCCGCTCCCGGTTTCGCCTTCTATGATGATGACCTGCAAGGAGACGACGTATGCTTGTAGGAGAGAACATATTTAACATTCTGATCTCATCAACGATTTTGCTTTGAAAGCACAGGTAGGACTTGATTAGGAACAGCTGCTCATTTATGTCGCCAGTGACATAAAATAATGAAAATTTCTTTACAACACACACGTTATTGGGCAAAGTTGATATATCACTATGCCAGTGTCAACCACAACTACGTTTTTCTGTTGAATAAAATCACATTTTTTGCAACCAACGTTGATGATTTTGGTTTGGTTAAGACGTAAATATCGTTTCACTACAGCATCGAGAACTGATCTTACTTTACCAAAACGTGGCAACCTAGTTCTTTTTGTCGATTTGCAATTATTATTTAAACAAGTGTATGCCATACGCATCACAAAGTGGTTATATCGGTAAAGACGCTCGCGTTCGCGAATGCAATCAACCTGGTGATCTTCGATGGCGTTGAGCAGATCCTGCCTGAACGCGTAAATCGGCAGCGACTTGCGGACCTCGTTGATCGTCTGCATCTTCTTCTCCCGCGCGCTCAAATGCTCGTTCTGAATTTCTGTAACGATCTGATATCTGTCAATGCTCGAGCGACTTACAACCAAGTGGAGCGGGACGAGCGTCGGATGGGTCAACGAGCTGCAATGCTCAGCACACGCATATATGTTAGATTTGAACCAGAGAAACAAAGTCTGCTGCTCAACATTTGTGCCGCAACTTGACTGCAAGCCAACACTGCAGATAGGGTCCATTGGACAATGCTCTCCAGCAGGCTTTTTCGACGAGGCCTCAGACACACAGTGCATGATACAAAAACCAAAATTATCGGCCGTCGCACAAACAGCAACTCTTTCAAGCAACCCACACCATTTTCGTCCATAGTTCCTTTCCTGGTGGCGGCCTGGACAAACTCAATCATGTCGTCTTCAGTGAGCAGCTCGTATTTGTCCTGCTTCGCCCGGGCGTCTTTGGCGCCGTAATGCGCAACGGCGGCGTTGAGGCGGGTCTCCTCCCATCGCTGATGCTCTACGTTGGTGTGGTAGCCTGGCAACGAAACAAACGTCACGAAACGTCATCGGCGAGCATGTGCCGAAGACAATTCTTAGGACACTGAGTTCCGTTAAATAAACGAAGACACGTACGTCATAAAAGTCGTGGTTTCCCGCTTGTGCACAGTAAATTAGGCAGGCACAAGTTTTACTTTATAATCCTTGTGTTATTTTAGATTAGAACATTTGGTCATAGCACGCGTGCACGTTGCTCGGTTTCGCGCTATTTGCTGCAGTAGACAGGACTGACTGGAGTTCAGTGAGCTGGTTGTTTAGAAACGTGTGGAACGTTTCAAGTAGGAATTGAAACTTTTACCCGGATAAACCTAAAACAAACATTTTTGGGTTAAAGGTGTTCCGATAGCTCTCTTAAATTAAAAGGAATTTTCTGAATATAACTTCTATGTCAAACTACTTTGAAGGCAGACAAGACAGGACTGATATGAACGAAACATTAACGCATCGTTTGAGTTAATTTTGACGATTGCGTTGGCAGCATTCAATCAAAAAAATGTAACGACATACAAGCTAACGAAAATATAACCACAACGACATGCAAACAGAACACTGATCTTACCATCTCCAGCATTCTCAACTTCGTCATATTCGTCCGGTATGTCTTTGCTTCTTTTTTCCTCCGGCATATAGTATCTGAAAAAATGCAACACTACCTCACATCGAGCATACTGGACGTAGGACGAGCCTTACAGACTCTGAAAATAGAGTGGAAATGCTAAACAGCGCTGTTCGCTGGTGCCGAGAACAACAGACTGGCAACCGAGATTTACCGACATACGAGCTACTCCTGAACCCCTGCTTCAAGATCACCATTTAAGATGCAGACACTATAGAAGGTTGTTCGTTTTGCGCAAGAAAATAAACAGCAACAAATAAACACACGGCTAACCTTTCGCAGGAAATGGGAATGGCCGGAATCACCGCTCGATGCAGTGACTCTCCAGCTATCTTGCTGGTTTCGAATTTAAATACATGTGTCGCACAACTATTTTCTCAAGAAACGGGTGAGTGCACACTTGCTTGCCATAAAGTGTACGTCAAACTTCTTATCTTCTATTTCTTTGCTAGGAATTATTTTCATCAAGTTAGTTTTGGAAGATTTATCACGACGAAACGAAAAAAGAACACTTGCGTAATCGATTTGTGTTGTTTCATCATATTAACTTATTCAATGCGTCTGAAAAAAACAGTACACCCGAGACATGAAAACACTTTTCACATGACAAAAATGATGAAATTTCGAACCACACTACAAATTGTTGCAAAATCTGTAACAAGCCCACATCGGCATCATTATTATCTTGCTCTCAGGTCACGAGGCGATACGCTGCAAGGTTACGACAACAAATAACCTCACCGCCCTCGCTGGTCCTTCTTGGTTATCTCCCGGTAATTGACCGCAACTTCCCGCACTCGTTTCTTGTACTCATGATCGTGCTTTTCTCGCTCGGTTAATTCTTCCTCTGCACGAATCGAAGTGAATTTATTTGACGACTTGTGTCGGTCAGCGAGACATTGAAATGCCAACCAAGTATGCAAATTACTGCATTAAAACATTTTGTGACAAAAAAATAACAGGTATCACTGCACATGCAGTCACATGCCGTCGAGAGTTTCGCGGGTTATAGTTTCAGAGCTGTGTCGTATGCCGATCTGCGGTTTGAAAAACAACCTTTTCCAAATCTTTTAATTCTGGTATCAGGCATACAATGCAAGGAAAAAATTCGTCAAAAAATCGCAACAAAAAGTTCGAACAGCAAAAATCGTTTTGCCGAATAACCGAGCGTCTGTCACAAAGTGGACATACGCCCGTTAGCAGTTGCTGTAAGTCGCAGCGCAACAAAATCACAGTAAATCACAATCAGACGAGCTACGAAAGGCAGCATTTGCGCACCGAAAACGGGGACTCTTGAAAGTAAACAGAAATAGAATTTCCAAGGAACGACCACGACAGTGTCTGCAGTGCGCGACTACCTGATGAACTTCCCTGAACACAGCCCGTTTCAGACCTGTAGTTAAAATTAGAGCAATAGAAATCGCACGGGATCGTCGGTTGAGTTACGGCTCGCAGCGTCTCGCTCGCACTTGCCTGCAAACAAATACTCCTCGTCCTGGATGTCTTCAACCAACTCTTGCATTTTCACTTCTTCGCGCATCTTCAGGTATTCACGACGGGACTTCTCTCGGAGTTCGGCGATGCTCATCTTCTCTTCCTCTTCTGCCTTTTTGATCTGCGTGAAGGAGGTCGACATTTCGCAGACTTGGACAAAATAAAGTTTCGATGAAAATACTGGCAAATTCTTTCAAAGCCTTATAACAGGTGTGAAATTGCTTTTAACGCTGCCACGAGTACGTGTGTGAGTGATCCAAAATCAAAAGAATTGGGAGTTAAGTTTAAAGAATCATGCAAAATGTTTTAAAAGTTCAAAGTAATTACCACCTTTTTTGCATCAACTATTTTCCTCGTTTTTGCCTCGTCCTTCTCTCGCATTCGTTTTGCAAACTCATCACGCTCCTGTAGGTCTCGCTCGCGTTCTTTCTCCTCCTTTTCCCATTCATCCTCTGACGAGGAATCCTGCACAAAAATACGCTGAATCGTCGACTTGGTCACTGTTATGAAAAGGGTTGCTGCCAGAAGTATACAACACTGTGACATTAAGATACCGTCTGAGGCATTACTCTTTAATAGTTTCACGTGTACCTTCGTTTGTTTTTTAGAATTCTCAGCTTTCTTGACAACAACTTCTTCATCAGAAGATGACTGAGACTTCTTCCGTTTCCTTATCTGCCGTTGACCAGTTTTTTTAGAACGGTGGGGTGCATCTGCGAAGACGTGAGAAAGTCAAAAGACAGTCCTCCCTAGTATGCAAATGCAATGGTTTCGCGCAACGTTTGAATACCAATAAAATATTAGTAAAAAACTTATCTCCGGTTATAAAAATATCAAATCGGCCAAGTTAAACAAACTGAACAATGAAGTTCAGATATTGAAGGAAACAAAACTTGTTCAAGGTATTTACGCCTAATATTGACCACACAAAATATTTTCGAAAAACGAAGAGCTATTTGTACATACCTTTCTTGGTCTTTGCGGCAGGGGCAAAAGTAACTTCCTCCTCATCAGATGACAGGAGGGTGTAAGACTTCGTTTTCTTTTGAAGTGCAACTGCCCTCTGCTCAGCAACTTTACTTGATGTAACGGCCCTGGCTTTGTGGGGCACCTACACACAGACAAATTTGCTAACATACGTAGTGACCTGTCGTAAAAATTTTGTTATACAAAAAAATAATTTATATTTGGAAAATATGGAAAATTGTTGTGATGGACAAACTGCTTGCAACTGAAAAAAAATTCTTCTGAAACAAATGGTTTACAAAAATTATTTTTTCAAGAAAAACTTTCATGACGAATTGTTTTAAGTACTGTGCCCAGCTCTGCCAATGCAATATTTACCATTGAAGTTTGCAAATAAACAGGGTGTAAAGTCACATTTCATACTCGATTTTTACTACAGTTTTAATCTAATAAACTATCGCTAACTTTGTTTCTCCTACAGTGTATAACTTACATCTAGATTTTGTGAAGTTCACTCTCGTATGGGTAAGTTGAGCAAATGAATAAATAGTTCAATCAACAACGTCACTTTAGCTTTTCATTTCAACAAGTCTTTTCTTGAGCTCTCACCAAAGGCCATTGCAAGTTCTTAAAATGCAGTGAATGCAGAAACGGCTCAGCCCCAGACCCAACTGGGAGCTTACAACATTCCCCCAAAACATCTATCTATATTTTCCTGCCTTTGGGCAGAGCATCACAAAAAATTCAGCATGAAACTTTTTCTCTTAAAAAAATACTTTTTTAAACAATTTTTGTGAGAAAACAATTTTTCAGTTTAAGAAGTTGTCAATCAAAAATAACTTTTTTCAAAAATAAAAATACTTTACAGCAGTTCGGTTTAAATATACCTTCTGATACGGCACAAATGCACCATCATATATAAATACAAATAATGAAGGTGAACATGAAGTGTTTCGTGAAATCATTAAAGTATAGGAAAAAACAGCATAACAAAATGTCATTTTTAAATAAATATACCACCTACTTGAAACATGCAGTACATGACCTACCTTGGCAAAAAGTTCAGAAGCAAAATTGACCATTCGGGGAGTTACCTCCACAGCACCAGTTGCTCGCAACTTGCGAATGAATTCATCAGAAGTGGTACTCTTCTCACACAGACCAATCAGGAACTGTGCAACATGCTGCAAAACATTAAAAACAGATACTTCATTACAATGGTTTTGACAAACTATGTACACCAGGGGTGTGCAACCCATGGCCCAAGTGCCAAAAGTGACCCGGATGCTGAGGTGTTCTGTCACACGGAAAGGTTCAGATTTTGAAAGGGTGTTGCCAATCTGAACTGCGGGTGGCCAGCGAGTTGACTAACCCACAGAGCTTGACACATGTAGCTGTGGCCCATGGACCAATCTGGTTATATGTGCATTTGGCCCGGCAGTGCTGTATGGTCGCACAATGCACACACCTGATGTACACCATCCAGTTAAAAAGTTTTTGCAAAATCTTTTTGATGTTTTTGCTTGTTGGTCAAATAAATGAAGATTTAAATGCCAAACACCCTGACAATATCACATGAAGGTATTCAGTAAGAGTTAAATGTTAGCATACAATGCCATTCCTTAAAATTTTTTAATCACTTCAAGAAAAGCTTGATCAAAAAAGAATGCAATCGAAAAGTATCTGAAGCACCTGAAATAATCAAATTCCTTACACTTTGGTTTGTTTTAAGTTGTTTATTAAACTCAGTTTTCTGTTGAAAACAATCTAATTCAGGCCAGGGGTAATGTTAGCTTAGTGTATAAGTGGTGAAAACATTCCATTGCTTAGGTTTTTTTTTGGTGATGGCAATTGGCGGCAGGCCGAAGCCTGAATTGTGTTTCTTGCTGAGGCAGTTGAGGTGAACACTCTTGCCCAAGGAGCGCTACGGCAATTCACTCAGTGGCCGTGGATCAAACACCCAACCCTCCAGAAGAGAGGCGGACACTTTACCACTGAGCTATTGCTGCTCCATTGCTTAGGTTTATGAATGGTTCTATACACAACAGAGTGTAACATGAATAATTTCCAGACAACAAATCAATCAAGGCTAGTACATTACATAAGTTAGAGTACCTTTTACTAGTACCTGACTTCAATGATGTAGGTTTGCTCTTTCGTAACAAGTTCAATAAGGTAAATGTTTCCTCAAGTTCACAATGCCTCTTTGTAGAACAATTAAAAACAACTATGTTATATGGTACAGTGCAACTAAAGTGAATGCTCCACAGAATTATCTTTATTAGGGTGTATACTTGGACTGCCAAGCGCCTTTCCTTGAAATGCCAGGCAGCAAGGAATGAAGCATACTGCTAAAATCTACACTGGCAGACAAGCTTTTAAAGCACAAATTTCACATCAATCAATATCAAAATGCAGGTTTAAAAAATACCGATATTAGGCACAGCATATTTCCTGATGAAATCAATAGCAAGAGCTAATTAAGTAGCTAAGTTGAATAGTTCAATTAATTTGTGCTGATGGTTCATGGAAACTTGGTGAGCAGTATCATTATTAGATGCTAGTGGGGATGCCACTAGTTCACTGCCTAGTTTGAGGCTAATCAAATAAATAGTGCACGTCATGCAGTTTCAAACAATTGCAACAAGTAACAAAACAATGGATTACCTTTTCACTCAGACCTAAAATTTCATGAAGTTGGTCACTGACCCATAGTTCAACACCAGATGGCATTCTTCACTTGAAAGTTCCAGTCAAGTAAAAGTGTTCACAAAAGTTGGGCCTATAGTTGGAGTTACACTATCCAAAAAACCATTTATAAAAGTCAGTTTAATCTGGCTAGGAAGCAAGTTTTAATTCAATCAATTGCTAAGATTCAAGCTATTATTTTATAACATATATATTCATCTCAGTAAATAACTCAGAAAATGAGTTTTTGGCCATATTCACCAATGTTTACCACTCAAAATTTAGGACTGTCACCATACTCTAGCCAAAAACAAGTCATACTCTCCCATGGGAATTGAAAAAATCTTTTTAAATAAAACTTGTATATTCTTACGCTGCATTGAAATAAAACATCACACACATTCCCAAGATTTTTTAAACAGGTTACCTGTGTGCTAACTAAATGAGTTTCCGACTTGTGTACAACACTAAGCAACATGCTCTGAATTCAAAGAATCTAAGTGCTGGCATGCCAATCAATCAGCTTGACTTTAGTATAAAAAAATTCGCTGCTTGGCAAGTGATGATTAAAGCAACAGTCAGCTAGTTTGATGTCATTGCTAAATAATCTTTGCAAAATATATGATGCTTTCATCAAGAAATCTCAAACAAGATTTGAGCTGACAAGATGCTATGATAATGCTAACTGGAGACAGAGTACCTACAAGAAAGCAACAATTGTTTTTATTGTAACATTGCAACACCCAGGTCAGTAACACCATCAAACAGACATGGCTGACATAAACTTAATTGAAAAGGTCATCTTCAAGTCAATCGTGTTAACTGAAAAAAATGGCAAAAACAAAAATCCATAGTTCTACTGCTAGGAATGAGATGAAAACTGGTATTGTACCATTTTCAAGGGTGAGGAATTCAAAAATGCAATCAAATTTGACAAAAAAAAA
>JGI24159J19872_10006094_pt1 | contig 15659 bp, 10 predicted proteins | sample Ectturendosymbi4_FD_19872 | JGI IMG/M metagenome (IMG submission 19872) | reverse complement strand
ACCACTGGAGAGGTTGCAACAACATCCCCTCCTTTTTACAACGAACCACACCGATCGCACGTTCTTTGTGTGAAGGCTGAACTCCGCACGACCTTCACATCGTGGTCACAGCACCATTTTGTTGCGATCGGAAATCCCGAGCGGCATGTGCGCAAAGATTCGCACCGTGGCAGCAAGCAACAATAGAGATCATGCTCGTAGTAACGCTCGATGGTTTGCCTATGCTTCTGCTAACTGCCACTCTTCAACTTTCAGCACTAAACCCTGGTCATGCAGAGTGTTGCTAGAAATTTCTCAACGGAAGTTTATCATTAGTCAAAGCAAATCACGGTTTTACTAGCAGTTGTCTAGTTTCAGCTGTTCGCATTTGTATATCGCGATGTTAGGTCTTACAAAGTAACCTTACTTTATGTTAAAGGTCAATCAGTACGTCACTGTACATTGCCCAATAAACTGGCAGGGATTAACCCGGACAAGCCAATTCTTGCCGCCCATTTTGGCAGAGATTTCCCCGGACAAGCTATTCTCTAGCTTGGCGAGGTCTTGCTAGGACTAACCAGTGGTAATACCTAACTCTTACGTAGACATAGGATCTGATAACATTAGCAGATCACTAGTCAACCTTCTTGGCTTTCGGTGTCAAGCTGGAAGGAACATGTACAATTCCGTAACCGAACCTTAACCTAACGGCAATTTTTATTAGGCAGATGGTAAGAGTAAAATACTCCTCGGTTCGGGTCAAACAGGAAGGAACATACTACAATTCCCTAACCAAACCTTGAACCTGTGGGGTCTCACGTCCTCAGGTCAGAGTATGTTTCACTTCTGAATCCATACTTTAAGAGTTTGCGAAACCGAAGGAGCGAAACAAGTCTCAAACGAAGTTAGTTTCAACTCATCTTTAGGTGCGAATTCGAGGCCTTTCATACTCGAATTTTCAGACACTCCCCATTCGTTTGAGTATCCTGATTGGTTACTAATTAAAACTCAAACTCAGTCATTGCTTTATCATTGGTTGAGACGTAACCGCTGTCTTTATCGTGGCTCATTACGTCTTGTGTCATGATTTTCGTGACTAGCTTCAAGATCGTGTGATCAGATGGAGCGTTCTGATTGGTTGAAGTTACTTTGAATCTTGTTCGACTGGATTTGAAGTTACTGCACGTTTTCAGGTCTGACTTTTATCCAATGATGTTTATTTTAGGCTTAGCCTCAATACAGCAATGTCCGTTCTAGGCTTAGCCTGCTGTACAGTACGTGTTTCTGAAAGAGCATGCAACACAGCAAATCACGAACACAAAGCAACGGGTAGTTTGGTACTGCAGAACGCGAGCAAGTTCACGTTGCTCACTCACAATACTTGGCGAAGTAAACGAATGCATTCAGAATTACACACAGTGGGCAATGTCGTAGCAACACGAACTAAGCTGCGAAAGCTACTGGACGGAATCGCCTAATGATCCTATCTAAGAAGCCACAGCGATAAAACGATTCATGGTAGAGCGATGCAGTCGGTTGCGCGCAGGCCACTAACCCGTTAGGTTGGGTTCGCCCCATCGGTGGGGTCATGCCGAAGACTTTGAAAACGGTACTTGGCCTGTTCACTGTTCAGCCTCGGGGACGGCGTTAATGGGTAAGTGCAAGAAAACTGCTCACATGCTGCGGTGCTGCTACTGGCTTGCCACCAACGTGGCGATCCCTACGAAAGCGGTGGCGTCGTCCCCGGCGAAAGCAAGCGGAGATGAGCGCCGCTGGCTGCTCGTGACACTCCACGGGGAGTACAAAAAGTGAGTACAGGGAACTAAAATATGAAAGGACGCAGGTCTGACAATCGTAGAAGCGATTAAGGGGTCAGGAAAGGATATGGTATTAACGTTAACGTACAAGATCTTGTCAAATGGCACGATGAGAGACAAATATCTGTTGCATATGTGGTATTAACTTTGCGATGATATAATGTCATTCGGTGCTGGAACAACACAAACAGTTGCAGAAATAGTGGGGATGTCCCACACAGTTGTGACGAAAAGCTTTAGGTCAAGCGGAAATGTCCCGATTTACCTTCTGTAGGCACGACACAAGAGGTTGAGAAAATAGCGCCCAAGGTATAACCAAATGAAGTTTATCTTGGGAGGCAGGTTCACTTTCACAGATATCCGTGCACTCTCTTAGAGCACGGAGTCATTACTGCTTACCTAACATAAAACTGACGTATGGCAGAAATTCATTCAACCATTGAAAAAACGCCGGTATATTTGCATAGCTATTGAAATGACCTTTTATGCGTCAGATGGTTTTTGCTTTAATTCGACATGTCTTGGTTCAACTACCTTTCGTGCCACATCAGCCAGAGGTTGCGACACAATCGAAACTGAATCAACAAGAATGCGAAACTGCGAAGGCAACCGGAATGGAACCATCTTATTTGAAATCGTTAAGGAGTGACAGTTCAAAGCCGTGAACTGGTTTCAGTGAGAAGTCGCTTTTCCTTAAACTTTCCACTGATTTCTCGATAACTTGGCTTGATTAAACGACTGGTTGATTCCGGCAACACCTCCATCGAACGCCATTAAGTAAATGCCTGTTCTGCGCCCCTGGACTGGAACTTGAAAAATATCGTCATTCGGTATGTCACCGTCAGAGCCCTGCAGCGAAAGCAGCAACATTTACTCATTTTAACACTCGGCAGGAGAGGGCTTGTCGCACGTTTAGAAAGAAGATATGCGGACGCAGCGGGAGTTCGGCGACAAAAGTGTGACAAGGCAGATATTGTGAAGAGAACTGTTTTCGAAACACTTCAAGCACGATTTTCATAAAAACAAAAACATTGGCTGTGCACCTTATTCGTGCACTTGCAAAAATTATAGGATTCACAATAGCTGCAAAACTGATAAGGAGTCGCTTTTGATCAATCAATGCCAAGTTTTGAACCAAAACAAATCAAGTTACTATAAACGAGGAACTTGAAGTGTAGTTATTCACAAGTTCATGTTTTTAGTTTTCATATCAAGCATATAATAAAGCAGTGCCACGAAATCATGTAATGGAGAAGAAGCCACAGCGCTAAAATGCACATTCAATACATGCATAAAATGCACACAATTTAATGCATAAAACGCACCTTCGTTATGACACATGGAAACCGTTAACAAAAACTTACGACACTGGTATGTTTGATTCGAACCGATGTGGTCGATTCCCTGTATCCAAGCAACGACGTTTGTCCACATCCAACGCAAAATATCAGGTTTGGCGTACGCTTGCAAACCGAATATGGCTCTGAAATGTAAGTAAAATGAAACAGGATTTTGTAGAACATCGCCGCAATTTTATATGCAGCTCGTAGGTCGGTATAAGAAATGGAATACATAAGATGGAAGCACGCAAAAGCCCAGTTCACCTAATCACAGATAATTCCTGTAATGCTGGTGGCTCATTCACTAACACGTTATAGAAATAGAATACGTCTTGGTTGAAGACAGACACGCTCACAAACAGGTCATAGCTAGGAAGAAATTTCATGAGCATCTTGTCAGCAAGGAACGGATTTACCTGTAATCAGTGCTTTGCAAAATGCAGGTATTTTCTAAAGCTGAAGATAGACTGGGAATTAAATTAATGCCTTCTGAAAGTAAATCAGACCTTCCACAATTTTCGCTGCAGGTCAGCAAGTTAAATGATCTGACGTAAATAGGGTTTTAAATACAGTACATAGAAATGCAAAACGTTCAGATACAGGATGATTTCTACGTTAAAAGTCATGAACAGTAACAACAGGCTCAGCTCGTTTATTTTTTGAAGGACGGCATGATTAATGAAAAACAAAACACTCGCCAGAACCTGGCGCCAATAAAATACGGACAACCGGTCCAGTGAAGGGGTGAAGAACAGCCAGACATGTGCTTTCCGCTCTGATCACGTGACCATTTGGGGGTTCGGCATAAATCGCCACCCTGCCGTCGCTAGAACCAATCCACAGAGAAGAATGGCGGTGGTCAACTGACAAACAGGTGACGTTAGGTTGCCTTTTGGTCTGCAAATTATAAAAACAGGGTTTATGGACAAATGCCATACCACACGCAAAGTCTGCATTGTATGAAGTCGTCGCAGATTTTAAAAGCAAGTTGAAGAATCTGTAAACACAAGACAGTACTAAAATGTATTTGGATGAGTCTAAAAACGGATGACTTTTTCTTTATACTACGAACGCAAGCGCAAACAGTGGTTTCTGTTGCGGTACCTGATCACCACTTCGATCATTAACAACAATTCTGTTTCTGATGGCGCTGTCAGTTTCCCAAAAAAACACAGCCGAGTTTCGTCGCGTCCTCGCATAAACAGCGTTCTTGCCAGAGATAAGCTGGCAGATGTCAGAGCCTCCGCCTTCGTCGTGTGTGGAGACAGTTTTCATCGAACATATTGTTGGTCCACCTGGACAGTGACAATTCCATCAACACGATTATTAGTGAACTTTGGCGTTCACACATATTTGCATTGCTGACATGCACGAAGCAAGTTGAAACGCAACGAAATTGCAAAAAGGAAACCAATTAATTTAATTTTTGAAGTCTTTCCTACAAGCGAAGAAAGAGTGTTATCGTCACGACAAGGTTAAAATTGAGATCGGCGTTTTCGTTGAAAGCAAGCTCACGAATAGGCCAAAATTTGTGACGTCAATGATCTCAAGAGTCAAATTGTGAGAAGTACCCAAAATTGTTACGGGCCAGGGTATGAAACTTTTTGGCTGACGTAGCAATTTTTTTGACAGACGGCAGCAAAGAAAATTTGCTTTACGCAGCCCCTTTTTATTAAAAAAGAAAAATATTTAACCCATCGCACAACCAAACGGCGAAAAACGATTTACTAAAATGTATGCTCTGCTTAACATATCAGGGGAACGCAATAACGCGTGGAGACCCCGACATCGCTGTGACCGTGTAGCATGGATCAAACATTGGAAGCATTTTGCGATCAAGACCAGCATGCGCAGCCATCGTACACCCGCAGATAACGCGAAACCACAAAAGCGACAACCTGATCCCACGCATTACAAAGAGGGGCGTTGAGACCTCCTCCTGTGATTGGAATACTTTTATTCCAACATCGCTAACTTGTCGGGACAAAATGATAACAGGATGTTCAGTTGCAAATGTAAATTGCCCTATTTTTTTTTAAGTTGCTGATGCAACAAAATGTCGTAACAAGAGAAGAAATTAACGGTGGAAGTACAAGTCCGCTTACCAGAGTCATTCAACGTAAAAGAAACCAAGAACCGTCCACAAGCAGCATGCACTTTGGACGCAAATGAAACCATGCTCAGCACCGGTCGGCAGCATGCAATATCCCTCAAGTGCAGGACATGTGCGGGTTTGCATGCAACGCAACCGACAAGCTACAAAATAAAGAGCATATGAACAGAGTCGCGTTGCCAAGAAACCGCATGAAATGAACAAGAATACCATATTTGTCGAAAAGCACACAATCCGAGCATCTGCTAATCCCGCCAAGACGAAGGTTGGTTTCAGGGATTTCTTGCTGTTGTCTGCAATGGAATGAAGTTGCGTTTGCACCAGCTGAAGTTTTTCCGAAAAGCGCTCACGATCATTAACCCACATTCACCTGTTGGGTTGTGGAAGTGCAGGCAAGCGATGCTTGCCCCCAGCTTCGGGTGAGTAACAGATTTGGAGCCGAAGAAACACAGGATGTGTCCCTGCAAATGAAGTTGAAGCACACGCCACGATTGACAACTGCACCAATACGCCCTTTAAAACAGCACGCAAGAACAGAAGTACTGTGGTTTATGTCAGTGGGCGTTTCCGGGAAGCGATTGTTAAGTCACAGTCGATCAAGATCTACCAACAAGTAGATCCATTTGCCATTTGATACAACAACTTACCTCAGACGTCCCGCATACAATCGCATGTTGGGATTGGTTTGGATCGGCGTCGTAGCTTAACCCTTGGCGCGATTCGAAATCGCAGCACAGTGGCACCGTCAGCATGCACGTCACTTCGAGTTCATCAACAGTTGCGCACACGGACTCCTCCACCACTCTGCAGCTGCTTGCACTGATCCTCGACTTGAATATGTTTCGAGCAGAAGCGTCAGTAGTTTTCCCCGGTGACGGTTTCCAAAAAACCTGTGCAAAACCGAGACCTTGAAACTTGTACAACTCATGACCACGCAGCAGCCAAAACAGTTGGTCTAAGACTCTTATAACGATAGACGTCAAGAACGTTCAAGTCACCTGGGCTTGTTTTCAACGACCCAGTTCCGCGCATTTGACAAAATTCAAATTGCCAGAAGGCTGCGTGCTTATGCGCATGTTGCACGCTGAGCTTCGCGGTGGCTTCGCTTATCGCAGGTTAAAGAGACTTGTTCCATTTTGAAAGTGTTTGATACGAACAACTCCACCTTGCGAGACGCAGTCTAAAACCTTTCTTATGAACCAACACACCCAGCTATCGAAGTTACCAAATTTACACCAACGTGCGATATCCACAAAGAAAAGTATTTTTTATGAAAGCGTTACATTTAAATCGCACGAATTCATGATGTTGCCGCACTCATGGTTGGGAGCATTGGTATCCGGGTTCCCGGCGTCGTGATGTAAACCTTGAAGGAAAAAATATCCACGTTTAACATCGAATGCCGATAAATGTAACTCTGCGACAATTGAAAATTAAAACCAATTCGCTCTGTCCAGCATTTATTTCAATGTTATGCAGCAAGTAGAAATATGTACACCGTGAACAGTTAATGCTCTAGATTCTAGAACAGTTCTTGTCAAGATTTTTTACCTGCGGTCTATTTTTATTGTATCTGAGCTTTCAAGGAAAGCAATATATACGGAGATGTCTTCGCTACGAAGTCAACTTGAATAAATGAAATTTATGTTAAAGGCTCTTCGCTTACACGTGTATACTGCATTTCAGTAAATACGTTTTACCCAGTGACCTACAGTACAACTGCTAAACCATTGCAGAGCGGAAATCCCAAGTACTCGTTTTTGCCCGCAAAAAGTTCACGTCGTCGAAATCTTCTATCCTCCACGTATAAGTTAACGTTTAAGCTTGGCGTGTAAAAAAATAAAACTGCATGGAAGTGACAACTAGAGGTACAGACTTTACCTGCGCGACAGGTTGTACACTGGCGCATCACAGCAAAACAGTCAACCGGATAATCGTGCAGGTGTTCGGTTAACCTGAAGAATACAGGTAACTAAACACAACAGGAACACGACCCAGTCTATAAAACACGCATTTTTATAAAGGTGATGATTCTGAAACTTTCACAAGTTCCATGTTTGCAATAATTTTAAAAGCACAGAGTTAGTGAGGAGACCTTAACAAACAATTAGACCTGCTCGATTTGCTACAATGCATTGCGATTCGAACGTCCTAGTCTGATGTCACCACTCAAGTTAAACCACCTTAAACAACACGAGCTGATGTCGTCAAGAACTTTCACGATGTGTGCGGCGGTCGGTCGCTCATCGGGATTGCGTTTCAAGCACAACCAGATCAGTTCCTGAGCGTGCGGCCACGGGATGGCGCCCTCATACAACCATATCGGCGACGGCGTGATGCCCTGCGTTTAGATGTAACCGTAACACAAACACCTTTGAAGTTCATTAAAAAAGACACACTGCAAAGATTATCTTGCTTTACACGCAACCGGCACCTCGAGTATGACGTCATCCGGTTGACATAGCAACGTAACTTCGCCTGCTTTGCTGTTCCGTTCTTCGCAAACATAATCGATCCACGGAGATCTTCCCACAGCAACTTCGTGAAGCAAAAGGCCGTAAGAGTAGATGTCGCATTTCACCGAGTACGGAAACAGGTCCCGGCTGCTTTGCTTTCCTTGATGAATATACGCAGTTTAAGAATGCTGCACGGACACCGCAATAAAGTAAATGCGCGTCGAGTAATCCATTAACTGGCGTCAAATCGGCCACAACAGCACATCACATTTACTGGACATTATTGCTGCAGGGAAAAAGGCTTCAAACTAGCAAGGCAAAACAAAAACAACGAAAGTTGCAACGCAGTGTAACGGACTCGCTTGAGAGAAATCCAACTTCAAGACCATGACACTTTTATGCAAATCTGCCCGTATATCAACTCTTGAGCCAATATAGAGACATACCGTGTTGAAATATGATGCAGAATACAATACGCTACCCAATCCGGAAAACAGGGACGAAAGAAGATGACCACTCCTAACAGGCGACAATTTCGTGATAAAAAAAACATAAAACTAACAATCAAACATTGAGCTCATAAGATCGTAGACGTAGCATGTGGTTAAGATAGAAAGTCCATGGACAGAAACCGAGAAGAGTTTGTGACTTAACTAGTTCGTATCCGGCAGAGGTTTTTACCTCGAGCCTTGAGAGACACAACCTCCGGAGCACTGTACCCAGGACTTCCACAAGGACTGGGAATGCCACTGGGGGAAGCCGAGGTGGAGATACCGTAATCAGTGATCTTGGAAATAGTGGCTGACTGTGGATCGAGGGACAGAAGGAGCACGTTGTCCGGTTTCAAATCGCGATAAACGATGTGCTGAGAGTGAAGAAAGGCAAGGCCGTCTGCGACTTCGTACATGATTCTGCATCAGACGATATTCCGCAGTTGCGCAAGTCAATATGTACCGACTAGCGGATGTGCCGCTACTGGAGATATATTGCACGATAACATTCGGCATCGCAGTGTGACGACATCAAAATGCGAAAAAACATACGACAAACGCTCACCTAAATATTCTGCAAGGACGCTTGCGAGTATTTGTGAACAAGGTAGCAGAACCGCAATGAACACAACACTGGCGCAGTGATAAAAGCATAGAATAAGATGCATTCGAATCAGCTGAAATGTAGTCACACGAAGCTGACATATTAACTTGTTTTCGGGAGAGAGATTTCTCGTAATATTGAAGCAAAGTTTAAAGGAATACACCAGATAAAACGACTTCCACTGAAAAATGGATTTTTACAGAGGCGTTTTTTCGAAAATTGAAATTTGAAACACTAAGTTATTTGAATGTCAAGCCTCCCCCTCCGCACAAACGTAAAGACCCCTGTTGACGACATTCTAGCGACGGTTCTGCACCTCAATACACTCAGCTGGCTGATCAGACTTTCTTGGGCGACAGCAGCTGCTTTACTATTGACCGCGTATGTTCGAAATGTAAAAGACCGCGTCCGATCAAAGCATATAATAAATGGAGCTCGTCTGTTTATTTTAAGACATCCTTGTACTTGGAAAAACCTTTCAGGGATAAGGCTATTTTTATGTGAGATATCTGCGTTTATGAAGCGAGTTCCTGACTGTGCGCACAGACATGCAGTATACCTGTGTCTGACAACAGCTGGCAACGCTGATTTTCGAGCATCTGCCTCCATACGTGTCATCCTTGTGAGCAGATTACCCAACGAGCCCATCTTCGCAAATTCCAAGGCCAGTATAGGCAGAGAAGCAAGCCCGGAGTCATAAAAGGCAGGCGGCACGAAACCAGTCAGGGCAATGATGCTTGGGTGTTGATGTTGCGCCAAGACATGAAGTTCCTGCGATGCAAAATATGTCCGAACTTCGTGAGTGAAGGTCACGAACCCAGCTTGGAAAAAAACGAAAATTTCAACCAGTTTGAGGAAAAAGCAAACTAACAATACCGAAAAGCGAAAAAAGCAGTCAACCAATTAAGAAAACATCGCAGGTAAACAAACGTTTACATTGCGTTTCGCGTTCAGCACGAGTGTTATATATGCAAGCCACGATCTTGCTGAACAACAAAGAAAAGGTACGAGATCTGATCACTTGCAATTATGGCATTTTGGTCCAATCGCAAACAGCGCAACAGCTTACCGCTCTTATCATCTTAACCACTGATTCAGACGATGAGATGTAGAAGGTCTTGACGGCGACGTCAACCCCTTTGTAGAAGGCGCGATACACTGAACCGAAGCCGCCCTCTCCTAGCAGATTGTTCGGTGTTGGATCAAATTTCAGCAAACTTGGAATGAGATGGAGCTCGGGATCGTAGTCTGTGGAAACTTGTTGATAGTCTGTCTTTGCTATTTTAACTAACGATGTCAGAAAGTACGACGAATGCACTAGAAAGGACGAGGTAATGTGATAAGACAGCTTTACCAAAACGAGTGAAAGAAACAGCAACGTGGTTCCTGATCACTACTGCTCATTTTATGCAACGTTAAAAGTGTATTTTGTAAACAGTGGGCCACGCAGCCAGTTGAGGAAGTGTTTACAACAGCAATTAATTCACGAAAGAAAAATNATGTTCAGTCAGCACCAAAAACGTTAGACTTTAAATAAATNGCTGGTTCAAAATAATGCTGGTTTCTTTATAATTCGTGTAAACCCGATACAAAGTAGCCGATGGTAACGAGACACAAGGTAGAGTCATTTTTATTGTGAAGTCATACGCATCAAGTGAGTAAAGGTTGGGAAACACTGGTATAGTACGAGCACGCAGCCCATAAATTAACACGTCAGCATCCGACAATATTATGAATTGCATGTCTTGGTTTTCCACCAGGATGCCCCAATGTGTGGAAAGCGGTGCCATACAGGAAAAGAATACAAGACCTTACAAACAATTTCGTCACCGCGTTTGAAGCGGTGCTGTAACAGGAAAACCTTGGCACGGTCGCAAGTCGCTACGTAAGCATTGAAACATCAGTTCGGGCAAAAATCGTGGGAAACAAAAAAAAGAGACGGGGAATTTTCCACAGGCTGAAACGGTCTTGAAGTTTCCGGTCCGGAGCAGTGCGCAAAAAGTATCTTACACGGAAATAAAATTCGACTCACTACACCGTAACTCGAGCAAACCTTACCGGCTAAAATTACGTCAGGAGCAAGATCAGCGGCAGGAACTGGTTGATCTGTGTGATTTGGACAAACCACCAACAGATCCCCGTCGGGAGAACGTTCAATACCGTATGACAAGTTAAGCAGCTCCTTGTATTTTGTGCCGGATGCAGAGTGAGATCTGCAAACAGCTCCAAAAGCTGAGCACATATGCCATGTTATCTCGACAATTACACTTTCAAAGGAAACCTATGGAAAACTAAACAATTTTCCCATGGCCGGGATTGCGTCCACAGTGCATCAGTTTATTACAAAACATCTTATGCCAAGAAGTCATGCAAAAAACACCACAAAATCGTTAGCCAAGGATGTACATTGACACCTGCACAATACTTACAGCAAGCTGTCTGAAACGTCGTTAAGGCAGAAGATGTAAACAGACGGACTGTCTGTTGTTTTGCTTGCGCACACTGGGCACGGAGAATATTGCATAATATACGGATTTCCGTACATGTCTTGCTCCAGTAACCCAGGGTACCACTCCTCTATGAGGTTGTTAAAATGATCGACAAACTGACCATTAATCACCTAAAACCAAAAAACGTGAACAAACCGTGAGACCGCATAGCAGTGGGCGATAGGTCAAAGCACTTGCCGTATGAACTCCACATCAAACTGCTTACAAAAATGCATTGTAATTCGCCTTACCCTCAGACTCCATTTTGCTTTGCAAACAAATGTTGGTATATTTTTTACGTTTTTTTTTGATTTACTATTTCATGCACTTGCAGAAATTTTGGCATGTGACCAAACAAAATTGCAACATACAACCGCAGACCAATGCCGGACTATAAAGGTCTTGCGCACGACAAGAGACGAGCAGTTCACAAAAAATCACCTTTCCGAGTTCGTTACGAGGCAAGACCATTTCCAATCCTTCTCTCTCGTCGCTTTTCAACCCACTGGAAAAGTCAAGAATAGTAAAATTACTATCGAAAAATGCAGTCCTTGCAAGCGATGGTTGGTCATTAACGCAACACTGACTGTGACAGACCGTGCAGGTAAATATTAAAAACAAAACTTTAATATTTCGGCGTGGAAAGGAAAGAGAATAAAAGTTTTTGATCAAAAGAGCATTATATTTTAATTTCATTGATGATCTTATGCTAATAACTATATAGTGGAAAACTTGGAAATTGCAAAAACAATTCCATTAATGAACCAACCTTTTAACAGGCAAATTTGCGGTTCTCGATACCCTGGAAAACTCTGAGCAACCAGACTGGACGAGGACGAAAGCATTCTCGTGGCAATCTGACCATTCCATATACACCCCGTTCCTCCATGCTTTCGTATCGGAAGGCGGGCGGTTTCGAGATGGTGCGCTGCTTTTGCATCCGACAACCAAAGTACTTGCAAAGCTCAATAAACGAGTAATGAGTCTTGGCCAGAATCCCATTGGTATGTAAAGCATAGAAAAATACCTGAAAATAAAATTTGACGATAAGAAATGAGTAGCAGATCCATTTTTATCTCACAATTAACACTACGACATCGTCTTCAACAGTTACCGGTTAATATGAATCAGCCAATGACTTATAAATGCCTAAGCCTTCACTAACAGGGCACGCAAAGCTCTCTAGCCACGGTCACAACACCGCGTGCACCTCACCTGATCACTATGAGGTCACTGCTTCTGGTCGGGAGGTTCAAATCTGGAGACTGGATGGGAAGCTTGGAAGGCACCATATACTGATCATCACCTTGCCACATAACCACCTCAAAGTTTTCGAGTAAACGAAACAAGCGAGGCACGAAAGTCTTCGGAATCATTTCGCTCTAAGCGTAAAACGTTAAAGCTGACGTCTGACATCGTTAAAAGCCCAAGCGCAAACGCAAACACGAACCGATATCAAGTTTTCTGTCAGCTGAGATTTCCTCAGAATGGCATTTTCTCCGATGTAGGGATTCCTCTTGTAGTTGGCGTGCTCCCGAACAGAAATCACCTGCGTAACACGCACTTTCAGTCCTCATCGGATTCAAACAAGTCAAACATAAGTTTGTTCACACTTAAAGTGACTTCCCATGAAACTAACGTGACCGTATCGTAAGCCTTTGCAGACCACAATCGAAATACTGCTGAAACTTACAGCTACATTTAACAAGCCCATAAAAATCGACAAAGCGTTGCTAAGCTTTTCACGGATTATACTGCTTTTCAGAAACAGTTGTACAAATAACATCGAGCCTCTCGACCGCTTTTTTTGTGTCAACCTGAATCCGCCTGGTCAGGGGGGCAGTGAAGGAGTTGAGGGCAATGGAAATTTATAAAGAACAAAAAATCGTTACCATTTATGCTTCTTTCCGCTAAGCAACAATGTCGACCTCAAAAATAATAACAGAAATCGTTGAAAACCACTGTGAACTTTCTGGGTGGGCGAATAGCTGCAACAAATTTGCGTCAAGTCGACCTTGATAAACCATAAAATTACCTATGGTACTGTTATGAAAAGGCACCTCCGCCCCCGTTGCCCCCTTTTGGAAGGGCAGGGAGGCAATGCTCCCGTTCTCCGGTACCTGGTAATTTATCGTGGTTGTACCTGGTAATTTATCGGGGTTCAAAGGCAGTCCTGGTCGTTTCTGAGTTCAGCTACTCGTCGTTCTCAGTAAACAACGTAAAATTGTGTGAAGGCAGCTCAAGTCAGCGCGAGCAGCAAGCAGCAAATTTCGACTCAGACTCGCTGGTTGCTCTTTTCACGTGTGTAACAAGCGCGTTGCAAACAAGTTTTGTCAATCGTCGTTGGAGCTTGACCTCACACGGATCATATTTCTCGCAGGAGCGGAAATTTTCCAAAGAGCCTGATCGTGTTTAGCGTAAAAGGCAAACCCATACCTGGTAAATTTTGAAACTTGTGCTTCACCGCTTTGTTCAAATATTCGAAAAAGGGAAGCAAGACAGCAAGCAAGCAAGACAGACAATACGTACCTGGGCAAACAGCTGGCAAAGCCAAGCTGGCTTTAGGAAAAAGCAATCGTTCAAACTCGATCTCGGGTCGCTAAAATGTAGTAATACTCCAGTCTGGTGCAAATACTTCACTGCCATCATAAGTTCCGAGCCGCTGTCGAATTGAGTGGAACGATCATCACTTGATTTTTGAAGTAAGCCAACCATCTCATTGAAGCTGTAATAAACAACTTCACATCCGATGTCGCACAATTTTTACACATAAATCATTGTAACGGGACTTGCCTGACAACCAGGGCTGTGGAGTCGGAAGACTCATCATCGGACTCCAACTCCGACTCTGGGCAATTTCGATTATCCGACTCCAGCTCCGACCTTCAGCTGCATTAGTTACTTGAAGTGATCATTCTTTTCAAATGAGTTCATAAACCCTACTTGCACTTTTTAAGAATAGGAAACTTGTTTTGAAACGATGTACATGCACGTTCATCTCTTATGATCAAGTAGGCGTTAGTCTTTTAATGTTACAAGAAAAAAATACTCGTCTAAACTGCCACAATTCAAATAATCAGAGAAGGCTGACAATTGATTAAAACAGAAGTTTTGTAAACGATATCAGTGAAAAAGTAAAATTAGAAAAATGCGTGCATCCCACCGGTGTGCATGTGCACATATTGCGCAACGCGGTTGAAAAACACGCTCGGGCATACTATCTCAAATGATTTCATGGACATAACATTTTTACGCTCGAACGCTGCCGAGCTTCAGCTCTGCTGAACGCACATGTGTCGCTATCTTTTCTCCCTAGATGGCCAACTGAACATGTTACAAGCAAGCTCTTATAAGCTACAGGTCAATCCACGAACTATCAACCAAGAAAGAAAGTAAAACAAATTAGTTTAATTTTTAGCTTAACCACTCGTGAACGTTCACTTTACTCTTCGTTATCCAAACACTTCACACTACCCTGCCTTCAGTTATGGTACAATAAACTTGCAAGGTTTAAAAATTAGTCGACATGGATTTTTTAATACAAAAATTTGCGACAGAACGGCAGAACTCGACATGAATTCCTGTTACGAAAGTCACCATAGTTTAACTTCAAAGCGACTGCGATTGGAATTGTATGATAAAAGAACCAAAAATCATTTGTACGTTTTAAGGAATATTTGTTCCTTTAAGGAACTCATTTGTACGTTTAACGTTTTAAGGAAGTTTGCTACTATACGTAGAAGACCAAGCGAAGCAATTGTGTTGTTTCAATTAAGTGGATCAAAGCGTTGCAAAGCAGTTGGAGAAGTATGACCAGAAACCAGATGTCGGAATTATCGTTCGCAGTCAGACAGTTACCGCGCTTCGCCCATGCTGCCCAATAAAAGAGCACGGCAACCTGGCAACGTAGCGAAATCCGAGTGTCTATTCTATTGGGGATTAAGGTCATAGTGCGTTTTTATTTGTTTTGCCACTTGCTTGCTAATCGAATCGGACTGTGGAGTGCCGAGTGTGGACAAGTCATCAACACCAGCACGTATTTGCGGGGCAAAGTCCTTAGAAACATTCAAATCAAATGTAGGCAGTGGCGACTCCGGCACTCGGGATCAGCCCAAGTCTTCGACCACGCTTTATATTGTACCGGGGTTTTTCGGAAGGCCCCCCAGGGCCGTTAATAGGAAAATAGACACATTGGGAAAATAAGACCTGGACCAAATAACCGCCCGGGCTGTTATACGGCAGTTGCATATTGCCTGTGTCTGAACTTTATTCACTAAAACATTGTGAATCACCTTGTATGTCATAATGGCTTTTTACATTGTATGTCATAATGGCGCACAATACAGTCTGGAGCGTGGGCACAAATATCT
>JGI24159J19872_10006089_pt1 | contig 15665 bp, 16 predicted proteins | sample Ectturendosymbi4_FD_19872 | JGI IMG/M metagenome (IMG submission 19872) | reverse complement strand
CCTGAAACAATCACATTTTGTAAGATGTCCGGCCCTCGGACTGTTGAGTAACAGCTTATGTGGCCCTCGAACAAAAAAGTTTGGAGACCCCTGGTCTAAATTATCCTTAGTTGCAAATCGATTTGTTTAAAATCAGCATTGAAAGGGTTAAGACTAAGAGGGCAAAAAGCAAAGTCATCCCATTACTGACACTGGGTGGTTAAAATGTAAAATCTGTTGACCAATACAAAGATCTGGGGCTGTGCTGGATACTGAGCTCTCAGATGACAAAGACATTCAGAGACAATTGCGATATCAATATTGTGTAGCAAAGAAGTTGCGAGCCTCGTTTCCCCGATGTTCAAATGCAGTTAAAAACGTACTTTTTCGTTCCTTTTGTACGCCCTGTATGCATCACAGTTATGGTGCAATTTCACGAAGTCATGCATGCAGAGATTGCGTGTGGCCTATAATTTTGTATGCAGAGCTCTTTACAACCTGCCCTGGAGAGCCTGTTAGTAGCCACCAGGTTCAATGTAACATTCCTACCTTTGAGGCCTTATTGCGAGAAAATGTGTTTGTGAATGAGTGTCTGGCGCAAATACGTACACACCGTTATTTCAATTTTGCAGATGATAAAACAAATCCTAGTCATAAAAACGCGCCACTAAACACTAAACACATCTGTTACGATACAAGCACAAAAAACTACCAAAACTATCGTTGTCTCGATTTTATTAACAGCACAGCGTATGAGGCACGTCAAATGCAGTTAAGTTACTGCCGACAGGTAGCACGTCTGACCTGCATAATGCGCACGTTGTCTGCTCGGTGGATTTCAGTATCCTTGGCAAGTTTCTTTCGCAGCGAGGCCACAGAACGTTCAAGATGTTCGCGCTGCCGAGAGTATTCCTTCTGAATATCAACATCGACGCCTGCAGACTCCGCCTGTTCAGTCAGAAGCAAGAAACCATTTTATAAAGTACAGAGGGTCGTGACATTAAACACAGCAGGAAGTTGCTGAGTTAAAAAACGAAAAAATTGATAATTTCAAACGAAGCCTGGCAAACAAGACAAGCAACTGACAGTCATATGATTTCGGATTGCAATAATGTTAACACAGGTCACCTTGCACAAAACCTACCACGTCATCATGCACGTATGTCTCGTACACGGTTTTTATCGATTCCTTCAGCTTTTTAGGTTCTTGGATAAAACCAACGCAGTTGTGGATGTCAGTTTTCATTCGCTTATTGACAGCTTCGGCGTCGCGGACCTGAAATGAAACCCACGCGATGATGATGGGTGAGTTTGAAAAACTAAGCACAACAGCTATATTCGCATCCGTGCATTGTAAACTTTGAGATGCTTATGTCTTTAAACCGAAATCTGTCTCGTTTTCGGAAACACGCAGCACGCGTACAGGTAAAAAATGAAAAAGCACGCGGAAGAAGTTTATTACTGGAAAGTGAATGCGACGCAGCAATCGTTGCCTAAAAATTGCTCTTACAGCTTACAGCAGCATTGTTGTTGTAGTGTATTCCACCCAACCAGTAAACGTTACCCGCAAAATATATTCAGATAGCCAGCAATGTGAACGTTGGCGAAACGTGTATCGTCCATCAATAAGGGTCATTCAGTCAAACCAACACGCATAACAGCATTTTCTGGTGGTAAAAGTAAACAAATACCAAAACGCTGATGGTCAGGAGGTGTCCTGGAAAATAGACTCTCCTGCAGCAAACCACACGTAACTCGATTTAATCAATCGCGTTGGGTCCTTAACATTATCGTGCGGATACATTAGTGCTGTAATGTTTCGTGTATTCTTCCTGCGTAATTCCCAGTAGTATTCCATTCGTGATTCAACGCCATGTACTTGTTTGCGAACAGTCCAACAGTCGACACGTTAGCCTGCAAACCTACATCACAGCAGTTGGTCACTGCTTCCTGTGGCGCATGCGAACGCCCAACGCTTTTGTTGGTCGTCATTCTACTTCTACATCGAACCGTTTTAACGTTACGTTGTTCTGACTTCACGCTCAAGTGTATTGGAGGTTTTGTGTATATAAGAGTATAATCGAAAGATGCAATCAACTTAGAGTGCCACTGGAGAGTAATTAACGGACAAAGTGGTGAGAGTTTTTTGTTTCGCCTTGCTTTGGCTTGGCAACTTCCAGACGTCAGGTTTCTTAGTTGGGAGATTGACCCGTGCTCCTGCAAAAACTAGGTTGACTCCTCAGCTGGTAGGGATCTCTGTGAAATCGTAATCGACCGACTACATTTGGCACCGCAACCAACCAAGAACCCTGCAGTGGTTCCCACATCGATCTCTACAACATCATTATCTGATCTTTTTCCTGATGTTTATGTGTTTATTTATAAAAACACCTTAGAGTCCTCACCTTTTGGCGTTCAAAATGGAGTTCCTTGTCAGTTGCTCGCAGCTTCTGCTTGAGCTCAGTGATGTTGAGCTCGAGTTGAGTGTTCTGCTTGTGGAATCGCTCCAGCTCGCTTTCCATTTCCTGAAAAGGGAACAATTTGCTGAACAACCAGGTAAAAAAACAAACTCGCACTATTCTCGACTGGATCTCGCTTCTGAACAAATTACAGAAAACAACGTTCACACCTGTATTTGCTCCTTCATCGCTTTGATATCGTTTTCGCGAGGTTCGATTTGCTTTTTCAGCTCCTTAATTTTGTAATCAAGGACAAACTTGAACTTTTCAAGCTCCTGGTTCTTTTTCTTCAGATCATATATTCGCTTTTCCTGAAGGAAGCGAAATAATAGGAAAAAAGCTAAAATAATTTCAACCGCGAAATCACTCCATACCTGATAAACAAGCATGAAGCAAACCATAAGCGAATTTCAGTTTCTTAATATTTACTGATTGCTACAAAGATGATGCTGCAAACCGCAATCCTCAAAGAACAAGAGATCTAAACATATGTTTTTCGTTTCGATTTAATGTTTCCACTGAAAAATACAATTTGTAGAATTGCATTCACGAGTCACTTCGAAACAATTTCTCGTCTAATATCAACTGAAGGAATGACATCAAAGAAAAATAGTCAGATGGCCCAACTTTTTCGGTGTTCGCTCATGCAGGATATTTACTTTCATAAATAAACATTTCAAAACACGTTTTGAAATGGAAAATAACATTGCAGAGGTTGATTTAGGACGTTGAACTTGAGCGAAGACTCTGCACATACTTTGTCTTGAATTGTTTCGTCTCTTTCCTGAATTTCCTTTTTCAATCCGTGAATGTCTTTCTCGAGAGACTTGATAATGTTTTCTAGTTTGAGCTTGTCCTGCTGCATGGTCTTGATTTCTTCATTCTTGCTGTCGATCTCTTTGTTAAGACTGTTGAACTGTGAAAGACACAACAGCGTGTAACAGTGGTTCCCGACCGGGGTTCCACGCAACCCAAGCGTGACATTTACAATACTCGGAGGTGCCGCGAACGCGAAGCTAATACGCTTTTCAACATATCATAAAAATACACATATTCAAAATGTCGTCCAACCTTAAAGCAAATTGCAATGTATTCGCCACTGGGTGCCGCAAACTATATTTCTTTTCTGTAGGGTGCCGGAAGACTAAAAAGGATGGGAAACACTGGCGTAGAAAGTAAATTTAAGCAACCGTTTGCCAGTTAACGCCACTAACGTACGACTTTTTTCATAGTAGATGTGAACGTGAGGACTTCAGTAAATTCATACAAGTGGCTTCATCAGATCCAGAGAATCTGCAGTTAAAGCCTGAAAAGAACAATTGCCTAATAAGTTAAAACTAAACGCAAAACGCCCGCTGCACCTTCTTTCTCATGATCCCGGATTCTCCTTTCAACCTCATGTTGGTTTCAATTTCATCGCGCAGTCTGTGTTCATATTTGTTCTTTATGTCGAGGATCTCGCGGTCGGCGTCCTCCTCGATCTGTCGCTTGGTTTCTTCGTATTCGCGCTGTTGTTGTCGCGCCTCGTCGTTCGCCTGAAAGCGCCAAAGCGTTTTTAATCAAAACCAACAAGAATTTTTACTCCAAAGTCCGATGTCGAACCAAGGAAATCAACACGTTGGCCGGTGAGACTCAGTATATGACGCCACACCTATCTTGCATGTTTTGACACAAGCATGAACAAGCAATTAAAATAAGGACACCTTTCCAAAAAATAATGAAAACAATTGGAAACACACTACTATGTCAACAAAATCGCTTTGATGCCATTTAATTACGAGAGCGGCAAAAAGAGTTTGCTTTCTTTATGTTACGCCTGACAAAAACCGAAGAGATGATCCGCGTTGTTACCTTTTCAATTTAGATTACAGCCACAAAAAACATAAAACAAGTCTGCAGCTTTCCGAATTATTGTCTTTGTCAGCATTCTCGAGAGGGTAGCTATTAAATAATAGAGGTAAGAAAGCTACTGCCATTTTATCTTGTAAACGTTTCAAGTGATTAAATGCGAAACACAAAACTCGTGAAAGGAATGGAATTTAATGAGCAGAGTGTTAAACAACGTAATCAGAATTAGTTTTTTCTAGTTCTTCCCAGATTCCAATTTAATTTAAGCTTTTCAAACGCTTCGGACAAGGATGCCGGTGTCCGAGGGTGCAACAATAAAATAACAACCACTTCTTTTCAAAACCAAGAGAGTTGTCAAAATAAGATAACCTGTTGCGTCGCCAGGTTTTAGTTGTTGTAGGGGGGAGACCACAAATGGAGGGGGATAACATTTATAACTGCAGTCGAAGCTGTTGTAGTGAAACAGAACTTGACAGGGAAAACAAGAAGAGATAACAAATTTTCCCCACTTTTGCCCAAAACTCGTTCAAATGTTCAGGTAGAGATCAAAAAGGTCATCACCACATCCTATCACCAAATTACACCTTTCAATTTTAATACTTTGATCACAAAATGTGAGATAACATCTGCAATAGGAGTGCCGAAGCCAAGCACAACCATTCCACCGCTGGCGACAGCTGTGAAGATAAAACCTGAATGAAGAAAACTGAATAACTCACCTGCTCAAGTTGCGAGCTTTTCTCCTGCAGTTTGTTTTCGTAGTATTCAGTAAGTTCCTCCAGTGCTTGCTCCTTGCCTTCGTCAGCCTCCTGCAGCTGCCGTTCATAATCTTCTTGCATTCGCTGTGACTTGGCTTGCAATTCCTGATACTTCTCGTATTCTAACATAAGCTTCTGGTTGTTCGTTGATTCTTTGAAAAACAAGTAAATGTTTGAAACGTTTTCTGAAGCACTGACATATCGGTCGCAATTCAGTAGGCCTAAAACAACCAAGACTGCAGAAAGTTTCCCGGGAAACCTAAAAGCTTATCAAAGTGTAAACCTTTGAAGCCTCTTTGACGAACTATAAAAACAAAACAATTGAAATGTTAAAATACTAGGAAAAGCAGCAAAGAGATGAAATCACCAAAAAACAAGAAATTCGACTGTAGCTGCACCTATAGCATTCATCCTCAACCACGATTTCTATGACATGACTTAGCAAAGCTCTTAGGTTTCGCGCCAAAGGTTACAAAGTTCACTTACCAAGGTCTTGCATATCTTTTGAGTGTTTATCAACAACTTCACCCAGTTCCTCTTCATGTTTTGCGATTTCTTTTTCCTTTTCAGTTTTCAAGACTTGATTTTTCGTTTTTAAACTCTCCATCTCCTGCAAATTGAACAGCCTGCCAATTACACACACATAATATACAAAAGTTTTAACGCAAAAATTACTTAGACCTAAGCAAAAATAAAATTGTCACGCGATGGCTCAAGTCACAGCATATAGTTCCTCTTAGGAGAATATATTTATGATTGCTAGGGCGAGCACCTGTATGAACTTTTCCGTAAGTTCTTTAATCTTTTCGTTGTAATTCATATCTTTCAGTCGGAGCTGGTATTCATTTTCCATCTTCAGCTCCTCAACTCTTGTTTTCAACTCGGACATCAACTGATTCTAATAAAACAAGAACCAAAAACGTGTTTATCGCCGAAGCGACGACAGGCGGGGGGGACAAGTCGCACGTTCAAGCACAAAGGGGTGATTTTTGCATTCGCAAAAACACTGACACATTACCGCAACACTGCTAGTGGGGAACAATCCTGGCACACGTGGCTTTAAAAACACGTAGAAGATAAAGTAAATAACAACTGTCTAGACCAGGGGTCATCAACGTGGTACCCACGGGCATCGAGTCGCCCGCAACGACCACCTGGGTCGCTCGCGGGCCTGTTTTAAAAGTAACATTAACATGATCGGTATCTGCACATAGATGAATATCGCTAATAATTAATAATAACATAATGAAAGGTATATTGAGCAAGTGTTTTTTATTTCACAAGTGTGCATCGGACTGGTAACCATTCACATTAATCGGTACCCAAGGCACCTCTCAGTTTCGAAATTGTTGGTGGCCCCCAAAGTCTAAACTAACTTTCTCTTCCAGATCCGATTTCGTAATGAGGATTTCCTCCGCGTATGGAACTTCACGGTCATGCTTGACACCCCTGCCTTCCTTGTCCCATACTCGCCATATCATCAAACATGCGTCATCCGATGCAGTGATGAGGTACTGGTCATCGTACGTCATTTTCATCTGCGTAAATCAAAACTTTGCAGAAATAAAAACATGTTTGTACAAAATCGACTAGAAAATAATCTTTTTTTTCAGTTGCCTCCTACGACCCACGGAAGTATCTTCGTTACTCTGCAAATCTAAGTTGAGTTGGAAACGATGTGAGAAGCGCTACACACTAGCGTGCAGTCTCATGAACATATATATATATACAAACATTTGTATCACAGCGATACAAATTAAAAGACACTTCGGGCCTGCCATTTAATCTAAACATAACCGGGAGTACGAGAGGATCAGACAGGAGACCCTACATTGCGGTCATGGGCAACAACGTTGGCCAAAGACGAATGGCGTCACATCACTTACCTTGGTGATCTGGCCGCTGTGCGCTTGATGCTCGAGCCACTCACTTGCATCGGTCAAAGGGAATTTGATGGAGCGCACTGCGCCGGACATCGTGCCGCAGAAGAGCATTCTTCCGCTGTGCGACATCGCCACTTGGGTCAAGACCATTCCACTCGCATCGACTGTGCGGAGAATCTGCAACAGCACCGTGAGGCTGATTCTCGATTGCGCTCGACGCTTTGAACACGAAAAGAAACGTTAAAGACAACACAACTATCGCTGCGCCTTCTGTTGTAAAGTCGGACAACCTCGCAATTCCAGCCGCTATTCGTTTCTTCAGAAAACTGTTTGTTTTTCAGTCGGTGCGGAGATGACTGCAACTTGTATTAGTCTGTTCCAGTTTTAGAGGCAATTTCTTTGTACGTTAACTTGGCAATGTAACGAAAACAAATGATAATGCCCGAACAGCGAAATACATTTCGTATTTCTCAATAACAAGATGCTTTTATTTTCTACTATTTGCGTTTTTGAAGCTCTGGAATAGTTGACATCTTCGAAATCCCAATGCAATGTTCTTAACAACTTGATGCAACTGTTGTCTAAAAATGAGATTTTTAACATAGTATTTAGTCCACACTACTGCTCTTCTAACCGGTTATCATCAGGGTCTGTGTTCTAACACGTAATTAAACGATTTCGCAAAAGACACTGAAAAGGACAAGAGAAGGGAAACAGCATAGCGTTTATTTTTTCTGCTTACATTTTTCACTTGTTTGATGCACAATCTCTCTACACGTGCCACCCTACATAATATGAAACTTTTACTTATACACCAGCTTTTTTCAGACCTAAGGGCAATTAAATCTCAAAATTCGTTTTGTTTTTTAGCAATTCAAACTCTCCAATAATAAGGGCACTCCAAAATTTTTCTGGGAAGCTGTGCTTATTTTTTGTGTTTCAGTATCTTCATGCTCTTTACTTTATACTATCTGTCGTGATTCTTGAATGCCCACATCTTTAATTCAAATCCTGCCACTATCGAGCCAGCAGCACAAATATCAGTACACACTGTTATATGGAAAAAAAATTTCACCGTTGTCACGGCATCTTCAGTCCCCCTAATTTATTCACGTATCTTCAGTTCCAAAAGCCCCGCAATTTGAACAAAATGTTTTTACGGTCAAACCTCCTGGCTTTATTTCCCGTGGGAGATTAAACTAAACAAAGTAACGATTTGCAACGAACCTCCTCATATCCAAAACAAAAAAAGAAAAGCCAACTGTTGCAACAGTGACGTGCTTCAGAGTAACCTGGTAAGGTTTTTCTATTCATGTCAATAACTTATTTCCAGACAAGCTCTGGCTCTGAAAAAAGTTTTGGTGAAACGCATCACTAATCCCACAAATTGTATTTTAAAATGTGGCGCTTTGCTGCTGTTCTGTTAAACTGAATAAATCACCGTCGTGGCAATGTCAGATTGTCAAACAGTTGGTGGAACGTTGCCAAAATGCAAACATTTACAGTAGTTCACCAGGAAAACTTTTGATAACCACCTACGTTCCGGAGTAGTATGCAAATTCAAACGACAAACATCATAAACATTAAAACATTGTGAAAACTAACGAGCAATCAACGTAAAACGGAAAAGCTGCTAAACCTGCGAATCGGCGATTTCTTTGATGGTTTTGTCAGAACCGACGGCATAAGTTTGTTTGCCGCTGGGTGACACAGAGATACCGGAGTAAGCACAGGTTTTCAAAACATTCTCGTTAACTCTTTTTGCGATGGTTGGTGACCACTCGTAAACTGCTCCTTCCATTCCACTCGAGATCAGTTTGCTGTCATCTGCACTCCACACCACTGCGCGCACCTGCGACAAGCCGAGAAGGTCACAGGCTATCAACCAATGTATTGAAAGCTGCCCACGCTTATATTAGCAATCACAAATTCTGAGGCTAATGAAGTGAGCCAATTACAGTACGTAAGTAAAATGTAAAGAAAAGTCCATGAACAAAAACTCGCAAGACCGTAGACAGTAACCAAGCGATGATATTGTCGAAAACGACGATTTTGTTGCAACTTGCAATCTTTCTCGGTCAAAGCGTCCTGGTATGAACCCAAGCAATCGCAAAAAAACGGTTTTGTCCGGTGACGTTTTCAACAAGTGGTGAACTTCAAATGACCAGCATTGCTCAATGAAACTACTCCAACAATTTTAAATGTTAAGGTTTCAGCCAAAAAAGGGAGATTGAGTTTTGACTTTGAACATGAAGGTAGTCTGATTGTATCCAGCATACGCACACCATCAAGATGTTAAGCGGTAAATGCCCAAACGTACTCATATATTTCGCGTAAGCCGTTTCTGGAAAACATCAAACATGTAGACATTTTACGGCTCCACCTCATAGTTATCGTGACTTACCACATCCTCAGCGAGCTGTTCAAGACCACTATAAACAGTAACAAAACCAGAAAATACTAAAAGCGGCAATACCTTGCCATTGTGTCCTTTCAAATTCGACACATTTTCAAAAGTCGTTGAGGAGTAAACCTGTATAACATTCCCGTGCACGGCGGCGAAAAGATGACCACCATTGCTGAAAGCGCACTGCAAAAAAGTCGTAGACTCACATTAAAACCTATCATGACGTGGCTGAAGAAAATATGCCATAAATCAGGCTAAAAATTACCGGTACATACTTTGAGCATCATCACTGTCTACACGAATAATGCTTTATAAAAAAAACGGAAGTTTGGAAGCGCGATACAAATGCGCCTTCATAGCACAACCACCCTGCCCATCAAATGACAAACCTCCTTGCATCCACGAATGGTAAACTCTTTAAATATTCGAATATCATCAATCAAGATGTTCATCAGACGGAGCTTGTCACTGAACCCGACCAAAATGTATAGACCTGACGGGTGCATAGCGATGCTGTAGGCTTCTTCCTGGAAGACTTTGTACAACTCAAGTGTGCTGAAAATGCAAAGCCAACCATTTGGCAATTAGATCAAAATCATTCAATCTTTGAAAAGAATTACCATGTAACTATACAAAAACGCCACAACAAACTGCATTTTTGCAGACTGTCTACACAGCAACAAGGCAATTTCATGAGAATAATGATATCGTAAAAACCGCTTGAACGCAACAAATCTTCACAATTTGGGAACCTTACGATATGGAAATTACTGTATGTGTACAAAATGTCGATTACTTCGTTTCGTAATTCCATATGCGAACGGAATGGTCGAGAGAGCACGTTGCTATCAGCGGTTTGCGAATGCAAACGTCCAAACCCGTAATGCTGTTGCTATGGAAAGAATGCGTCAGTGGTTCAAAAGATGCTTGCTCTCCTAGAAACGCAACAAATTGGTGGGTGTACGAAAAGGCACGAACCAAAGCTGTTCAGCACAACATGTTACAAAAAAACTTTTCAGTCTTACAAGCACATTGGCTAGAACACTTGTTTGCAGTCATAATCTCCATTCTCTTAAAAAATAAGACTATACATCTTTAAAAAATATACAAATTTTGATTCTCCTTACATGATCAAAAACATCACGGTTTGGCTGTTGAAGCTAGATAAAACGTGACAAATGCATTCGGCATTCGAGTATCACGCAGCTATATTTACAAGACAAAATATTTGCTAGTAAACTCGTCCTTTCGAACTCGGTTCAGGGGGTCGGGCGAAAGCGACAGGTTACCTTGGAAACCAAGGCCTCACAGACCAGTAACTGGGGATTTGAGCTCTAGAGGATCTGTATCGTAAAATTATTTCTAAGATTCCGGATCTTGGACACTCACATGATTTAAATGGCGCACCCGTTTACAATATCTTTACTTAATCAATGAATTAACACTCTTGGACTCATTACGCTTTTCGGAGCTTGTGACTTTTATGCAGCAAACACAATCAAACTCACACCTAAATGACACGTAACACCTACCATTACCTTTCCCAAGATCTGCAGATGACAGAGCGATCCCATAAATTTGGCTGTGGTCAGTGGCTGCGACAAGCATCTCTTCACTAGGACTAACAGTAAGAGCAACAATTGCTTGGTTCTCCGCTTGTGTGGGATCTGTGCTATGCGGGTCTGGTGGGATCTATCAAAAGAAAACAACAGTTGTAGTTCATGGTCCGTGATATTAAAACACTGGCTTGTTTCAAAAGGCTCCGCACACACAAAAAAGATGCGGCACTACAGATTTATTTTGTGATTAACCATCAAGCACCTTAAGCGTGTACAAAAAGTGTGTATTAGCAACAAACGGGTGACAAAAGTTGAATGCAAAGACAATCGTCAAGTTGAGGTTTTCAGCAACAACCTTAACCGCTCCAAAAGCTCTAGCCAATCACTCCAAAAACTTTCTTAACCACTCCATTTTTTACCTTAATAATTCTAGTTTTGCGAAAGAAGTCCTTTTCATCAGTTTTTTCAAACAAATGCACCGTCCCAATACCTCCAGCACAAGCAAATCCTTTTGAGTAAGCAACGACTGAAGTGATCCGCGAGGCAGCAGCGCTTCCTGAGGCCGCAGCCGGATCTTCTGGGATCATGTTGACACTTGCTCTAAAACCCAACGTCGTTTTAAACAGCAAAAAAAACAGGACTACTGTTACATGTGCAAGCGACCAACACGCACACTGCACAAAATCGAAAACTGACGTATGAGGTGCTGGATACGAAGCCAATGAAATAAACGTGAAAAAATCGTGTGGTATTGAAATCACGTTAACAGCAACCGCAGTCCTTGAGTCCTGCTGCTCTTGATTTTTGGAACGCAAAGGAGTACCTCATGAAATCAGGTGATTTAAGCAAAAAGCGTTTCGTCATTCAGCCACCTGATAGCCAAACACTCTTCCGATACTTGCTGAACTGGTGCAACTCTGACTCAAATAGTTGTTGTTGTATTGGTATAACTAACATTTTCGATCAGCAATTTTGCGAATTACAAAATAGTTATTTTTCACAAAACTTAAGAACTTTTCCATTAGAAACCGTAGTGTTGTTTCATATTTAGAGTCAGTAAATCTGACACTTATGCTATTGGAGAGTAAAACGTGTAGCCGAATGCGAGACATTCAACGGTCAATCAAATATCAAGTTTGAGTTAGTCAAACATCACTTAAGTTTTTACCTCTTTGGTGTTATACAGTTTTGTAAAGGGGGTAAATTTGAGTTTTTCCCAATAAATAATTCACTTTGCGCTAACACAAAACGAATTTATTCAACGTCTTAAAGCCAATCTTTGAAAAATTATGCCCTAGATCGTTTTCATTCGATTAACCACATCTTAATTTACCGAACGCTGTTGGTCTCAGCAGTTGATCCAGACGGTGCAGCAGTTTGAAACTCGCCTTTCAATTCGCCGTTTTCAAACAGAAGCAATCTGCCTGTGTCGCTGCCAGCTACAACTCTCTCATCAGAAACCTGTCATAGTTGAGTCCACAATCACAAAAACGAATATCAGGTTCATACAGCATTTATCAATGAGTAGAAGTTAATTCTTTCCCTTGATCAAGTTTACTGGTGCTTGGCACAAACTTAAGCAGGAAGCAACTAAATCACATTACAAGAAAGAAAATTATATAATCTTACATGCGAAGAATCGATTGTCAACAAAATTGTCTTCAGTTTCACCAATCCTTTTCTTAAAACCATTAAACACATACCATTAAAAAACACATAAATTCACCCAAGCATGTGACAAAAAATTTAGAGGTTCCATCTTCTGAAATCCAAATTGCTTCAGGTTTCCTTCAGCATAGCGAAAAAGTTTAAATATATGGTTTCCAACCACACATATTTGAGTGTTATCTTGAGGATTGAAGCTGACCTTGAATAAGATTAACACATCATTATCTGTGCCTCACTGCATGCACACTGAAAGCTATCACATTCACTTTCTGCATGGCATATTGAAACCATACTAATACTTTTTTCTGCATATATAGGTGCGCTAGAAGAAGCATAATATAATGCAACATGTACTGAGTAACTCGGCTATTGCATCATCCTTAACTGCAAGTAAGCAGTTAACAAATACACAATTTCACAGTCAGAGACATTTTATAGTATCATCACACCTGGTAAACAGGCTGCCCAGCTTGGTTAGTAGTTTTCATTGTAGCCATAACCTTTGATTTTTCCCAAGCCCAATACACAAGCATCCATTCAGGTTTTCCACCTTGTGCAATCAAGTATTTAGAATCTGGAGAAAATGCAAGGCTGACAAACTCATGAGTCTGTAAGTCAGGAGCAGTCAGCGTCTGCAATGAATCAAAATGAATACTGATCAATGTTATAACCATGCACTTCAACGATCAAAGCAAAGAATATACTGGCAGAAATTTTTATACTAATTCATCAACCACATTAGTAAATAATTGACAGTGTATAACTGCATTAATATAAGCATAGTTGCCAATACCATAACTTTTTTGTAAATAAAATTGCCTATTTTACTAATCCTGTTTGAAAAAAGTTACTACTGCTGATACATTTAATTTTTGGTTAATAACAACTAAATATTGGAAAATATTGCCAGCAAAAATTATTTTTGTCACTTCAAAAAATAACAACCCTGTGAACCCATGATTTCTGTAACTTTGCCGTTGACATGTATCTTACTGTACATATGGGCACACATCATGGTTCACACCAAACAAAGATAAAATACATATCAGGTTTTCATAATGCCAACGCCTAATATTATACAATCATTTGCTCACAAGGTTTAGAAAAGAAAAGAAAGTTTCATTATACTTGCTTTGTACTCCCTTTGGAGTGTCACGAGTGGTCTGTGGGTGCCTATTTCCACTTACTCTGTGCCAGGAGCCACATGGCTGGTTTCACAATGAATGCTGCACTGGTGGCAGGCCAATGGCAGCACTGCACGTGAAGCTTTCCCTTACCCCCATCCATTAATGTCAAACATTACGCTGGACAGGCCACATTACGGTGGCTCACCGATATATGGGAAAAAAAATTTGTAACATTTTTATCTGCCATCCTCTAAAAATGTGACGAGTCATAAAAAAAAGCATTGTGAAAAATATTTTTTAAATATGACAAGGTTTAGAGGTGGCACAAAGACCTGATAGATCAAACAAACCATATGTTCAGCGAAGCCCAGCAGTTTATACCAGAAAGTATTTCTTCATTATTTGGTCACATTGTGTCATTGTTAACGCATAGACGGTGGCAGTAGGCTCGCTTCACGTAATGACCATGTCATTTCCATTAGCGACTGGCAAGTTGCCTTGTGGTGAAAGCCTTAGTAGGGCAGATGACTAGCCAACACTTGTTTGCGTCATCCAGATGGTGCTACTAGTATTGATGTGTCATCCAGATGCTGTTAGTATTGACAAGTTTTCATGTGCAGCTTCTTTCTGGTTAAGCTTTGAGAATTTATTGTTTCTGCAGCATACATACCCTACATTAAGACAACTTACTTCCACTTAGCTTTAGTAACTTTCAAGATGTCAGCAGCAACAAGGCAGAAATATTCCTTGTATTTACTTGGTGCGTCAGAATCTGAAATACGGGGCTCTAAGCTTCCTTCTAACAGTCAGATCTTAAAGGTATTCTTTTACTACCATGTCATTTTGAAACAAACTATTCGTAAAGCATCAACTGCTGCAGTTGAAGCTGCCATTCCTTTCTGGAAACAGGCAAGGATTCCAATCAGAGCAAAGAAACACTTGATCACTAAAGTAGAGAAGCTCCATGAAAAATGGAAAACTTTGAAGAAAACTAGAAATCGACAAGAAAAAAAACAAAGGTATGATGAAGCAAATTTTTTAAAGTATCTGGACAACTTAATTGATATGGCTGCTCAGGATGCATTGCAGGTGATGAAAATTGAAGAGGACAAACAATTTCTTCTTGCTCAGTGAGAAGAAGGTCGTCGTGGAAGTATGGGAGGAGTTGACAAAACGGTGGCGAATAAAGAAAAAGGGCTAAAAACAGGAAATTTTCTCAAGCAGACTACAATATAACATTGGAGCAACCCGGCCCATCACATGTTGACAGAAACCAGATCAAATTCAGTTCTACAAGTGGTGAGGAAACTGATGAAGAATATCCCCCCGTTTCTGATTCAAAGCCTTCAAATCCAAGAAAGGCACGCCAAACTGAAAAAGCTAAAAATATCATGACATCTGGTCTAGCAGCAGCTCTGGATCGCACTGGTGTTTCTGACAGAAATGCTGTTTACATTCTCTCAAAAGCTTTAGCTAGTGTAGGTCAGAACCCACCCCATTTTGTTCTTAGTCGTTCATCTGTTGGTAAGAGAGAAACGTAAGAGAACTGATTACCGGCTTAATGCTGTCCAAGAAATTAAAGAGCATTTTCATCCTACAAACCTTTGACGGTCCATTGGGATGGGAAGCTTATTGAAGATCTAGTGGGGAAGAAGCATGTTGACTGCTTACCCATGCTTGTTTCTGGGCATGGTATTTCTAAGCTTCTGGGAGTGCCAAAGCTTGTTTCTGGCACAGGAGAAATGGTAGCAACAGCAGTTTTTAATACAATTGCAGATTGGGGTATATCTGATCTGGTGAGTGCCATGCCTTTTGATACTACTGCATCGAATACTGGTCATCATGCTGGTGTGTGTGTGCTCCTGGCGAAAAAGCTTGGGAAAAGTTTACTCCATTTGGCTTGTAGGCACCACATAATGGAATTAGTCCTAGGAAGTGCTTTTGAAGCTGCATTTGGAAAGTCATCTTCTCCAAATG
>JGI24159J19872_10006088_pt1 | contig 15667 bp, 8 predicted proteins | sample Ectturendosymbi4_FD_19872 | JGI IMG/M metagenome (IMG submission 19872) | reverse complement strand
ATTGCAAATACAGTATTGGAAAGTACGCTATAGTATGAGGTGTTAAATTTAGACTACTCAAGTTGCATTACCTGAACCACTTTCGGAGATAGTGCAAGTTGCCGTACGTAGCCTATAGCCTACCCCTTTTCGGTTGATTTTAAAACGGTGGTTTTCAGAATGTACCGTACGTTTTTTGTATTTTTAAAATGTACAATACAGGGTGGACCAAAAACAGACGTGCTCTTTATTGCTTTTTTATATTTATGGCTGAAATTTTGGGAGGGTATTGACAAATACTGGATCGTTCCGGTAAGAAAATTATTCTACTTTCACCACCGGATAAATGTGGTTCATATCTTTACTTGCAGGATGTAGCTATTTTAAACTCCTATAGTTTAATGCATTTCACTAAGAAACAAAACAATGTTCAAGCGTTTGTAAATTTACACATTCGCCCAATCATACTTTTCGTAGACAATACTTCCTTCAAGAAGACTTTGCTCGATTTTATTTTCTCGTAAAAGTCACATTTTGGGTGATGGCGCCTTTGCCATGTTGTAGCCACAATGCTGTGTCGCCCTGAACCACCTAAAGAGAGAGTCGAACCTACGCGTAACAGCAATAATACGGATTTCCTTACTCGGCTAAGTAGACTCTACTATTGCTGCTACGAATTCAACGTTATATGTGTCTCATCACCACGCCACGGCACCCATCTGGCTACGCCTGTGCTAGATCCATCAAAGACGAAAATGGTGTCTTGCTTATCAGTGAGAAAGACATCTGTGGCTGCCTGGAGATTGCCTCAGTGGTTCAAAGCGATGCAGTCAACTGCAAGAAATGGCGCCCGATAAGGGACCTGGGAGAAAGACCATAAGCCCCTCTCAGTAACATCCTCCGTTGAAGATCGTCTTGAACCAAAGGGTAAGGGTCGAACTTGTGAATTGAGAGTTAAAGTATGAATGATAAAAGTGATAGAACTTCAAGTTAATGAAGAGGGAAGTGATGTGGCGGCCTGGAGATGGCGTCACATGAAAATAAATGGTCACTGCTGGATGGTGCCCATAAGTTAGAAGTCACTGTGATAGTCACCACAAGCGAATTATCGTAGTTCGCTTATCCCTATATAATGATAATGCAATCTAGTAGTAGAGTGAACTCGTCGAGGGAGCTCTATTGCTGCTGGTTGCTTTCCTGTTGGTATGCCCCGAATTGACATCTTTCTCTTGTGCTTGCCTCAGTAGTTCAAGGCGATGCAGTCAACTGCAACATATCCTTGTTATAGATATTATTTTAAAGCTCTTTTGAGCCCAGTCACAATTCCAACCTCGCTCACACAAGAGGTACATTTGGGGGAGTGAAATACCATTACTGCAGCCGAAGTTTTCTAGCTGTCAAACATGGAGGGCTACAGGTTGCTATTAAATCCGACCTGAAATGCTCAAAGCCCTGAATCGAGTTCTTCGGCTGACTAGTGTGTGTTAAGTTGCTGGTGTTCTGGAAGGCAACGAAAGATTGGCATACTGGGGTGGTCATTCCCACACGAACGGAAACAACAGATAAATTACAGCGGCGGCACCTCTATCCTTAGCCTCCTTGGAAATGTGTATGCCAAGTGTCTTGATAAAAGATGGTACGTGTAACAATGATCTGCATCGCCTTGAACTTAACAGAGGTGAGAAAAAGCAGAAGACGTTAAACAGATTTTCAAGGATAGTTGCTTAGATGTCTTGGTGTGGCCTATGTTCACAATGTTGTAAACATGGGATGGTTTTCGGATGTCACGTCGGTTCGGTTAAGTGTTGTCATACTTGCTTTGTGTTTCCTGCGTAGTGTCACAAGGGGTCAGCGGAGTCCATCTCAGCTTGCTTGCATCGGCGTCCAAGTGGAACCAAGCATCTAAGAATGTTTTACGTTGAGGGCGCATGACTTCGACATGCAAATATTTGAAAGACACAGGAAAAGTGAATGATAATCAATTGTGGTTGCTCAGATAAAATGCAAATTGTGCCCAGTTAGACGAGCTTCCATCCGTTGCGTTTGGACAACTGCTCCAAACGACGGTGAGTGACAGCATTCGTTCAAACGTAAAAGGTTGTAAGGAATTTGCATTTTATCTGAGCAGCCATTTTGTCAATTAATCCTATGTAAAAATCTGCATATTGCTGGAATTCAACAGGAAATGCTGATTTTTGAAGTAAAGGATGATTTCACCAAATGCTGAAACATTTATTTTATAATTAAGTTTAGTGCACCTTTGCTTGTGTCCCTGCAGAGGCAACATTTGTTTCACATTTCAAACGAGAATAAATGAGCCTACTTCTTTGAATTAAAAGGAATATTTTCGCTAATATGCTAGTTAATGAAGAACGTACACAACAAGGTTGCAACCTGGCTGCAAATTAAAATCGCCAGCTTGAAATTCGTGAAAGCTATTAAACATTGAAAGAAAACTCACAGTAGCTTCACCGATTTCCAAAGTGCAGTGTGACAATTGCCTGCCAAATCGCACCTGTTAATATGAGTTTCTTATAGTAGTATCTCAATCCATCTACCACACGACCGCATACTGCAAATGTAAGCGATATAATCAATGTTGTGTTTTCGTGGCTTTCAATAAATGCTTTTAAGGTTTAGGATGTAACCAACATCAACATTTTTAACAATAAGATATATACGCTACATGAGCTCAACGCAATCCTTTATCGCACCAACACCGATCACTATATATGAGATACGCACAGTTGCAAGTGTGATTTTGTTGCACTGTAGGCCTATTTCAAACTTTTCTGTGTTTAAGACAAAGATCAACAGAAGCAATTGTACGTTGCAAAATATATTACCAATATGGATTTACCAGTAACAGCAGAAAAGGTTACGTTTTGCTCATCGAATGGATAGAATCAAATCAGAAGAAAGCAAAAGTTTTGTTTCAAGAACTGAAAAACTTACGAAACTTTACATATGTACACTATCATTGAACAAAACTTTTATTTGTCGGGTACGAATGAAACGAGAATGTCTCCTTCACATGAGAAGTCTCCTTGCAAGCTTTCATTCGAATTCCATGTATTGCTGCCTACATTTCTTTTTTGACTCTCTATGTCTTCCTGATAGGATATTTTGGCATCTTCATCCAGGGGTTCAATTCGCACGCTGCATTTGCCGAGAATGTCGTCTCCACTGACACAAATACTTTCAAGCTTCTTTATCAACTGCTGAAAAGTCGGACGTTTCAGAGCATCCCACTGCCAACATTCGATCATAACAGAGTATCTGTGAAGTCAAAGAAAAAAATGAACGCATACACAAGATTCATTGTTGAACTCAAAAAATTTGAAATTTGCGATATCTTAGAACGCTGTTTGTGGATCTACGGTGCAAAATTGTTCATGTCTGTTCGCGTGTTTCTCAAATGTTGAAACCTGTTCTTTTTTTTGCTGAGGCATTTTGGTCATTTCCAAAATAGCTTAAAAACTTTGTCAATTTTTCGTTTCAGGACATTTTTGTGTGACTGAAAAAGGCGTTATGGACGAATTGAATTCATTTTCTTCGGTCATTAAAAAAACATTCGGTCTATGACCAATTTGAAAACTAGGGAATATTTTTATCAGGGCATAGTGGCACACCGTGTAAGCAAACTAATTTTTTTGCATTGTTACATCAACTGTTTCTTTACTGCGCTTTGTAATTAGTTTGACAGCAGGCTCATATCCCTATGGAATGTAATTTAAAACTCACCTTTAATCTGAACTAATGTGACCCATTTTTCCCATTTGAATGATGCCTTAATTTGTAGAAATGCTTCATGCCTCCAGATTTTGCTTTTTCTACATTCCTAACATTTTACTACTGAGGAATGGCATGGAAAAGTTCTTGGAAGCACTTTTAAATCACCAAATGATTCTTTAAAAGTGCATAACTACAAAGGCATCTTTTTCTGAAGAGGAAACAGTCTAAGATGATTGGCAAGCAGATCAAATTTTCATTCGTGGTTTGGCTGAAACGAACAGTTGTCGTATGATACTGAGAGACCAATTTTGTAACTACTGTATAAAACGTTTCTCTAACATAAAAAAAAATTGTTGGAGAAGGAACACGGGGGAAGAAAACCAAATTTCGAAGAGGTATGACCAACCCTGGCACCCCTTAGTTCCAATCATGCTCGAACGTTTGACCGTCGCTGTCATCACTGGAGGATCAGCAGTGTGTGGTAGCTTTGAAATGAAGATGTAAACATTTCAGCTTGTTCTATTCCGCTGCGAAGTGATGTGAGTAACTTTTGGTTGTATCTTCTAAGCCCCACTTACGTTTCACGGCAATTTAATGCAAAACTAAGAAGCAAATACCGCTTGTGAGTTTCTTATGATTAAGTCAACAGTCAAAAATAGATAATATCAAACCCAAAATATGTCGCACCTTTATTTTTTCTGCATCGTTTAGATCAGGGGTTCACAAACTTTTTTACTCCTGCACCCCTAAAAAGGTTGTTCTGACTTCGCATCCCGGAAAGTTTATCATCAAGAATAAGCTTTCAAACATTTAGAAAGGTATTTGCATTTTATGTAAAGAAAATCAAACATGAGGACAGAAAAGATGGAGCACATTGTCATTTTAGTATACTCTATAAAAAATAAACACTTGCTTTAAATATATACAGAGTTATACAGCCAAAAAGCAGACTTACAAAAGTTTGCTAATGTATTTCAGTTCAATGACGCTTGTCCCTGTTTCTTGCTTACGAGTTTCTCAAAACGTAGAACTGTATTGCTCATAGCAATACCCATGTCTGCCTGTGCATTCAAGAGATTTCTAGATTCGTCTCAATCGACAAAAAAGTACCAAATCCTACTATAACTCGCATAGGTATGCTGTCGCAGATGGAATGAGCAAAGTTTAGTGCACTTTCATAAGGCCTTGGAAACACAACCACAGCCGAGCCCGAGCACCAATACTCTTCAAAACTTTTACTCTCAAATTGCATGTCAAGAACACTGTTTGAACGCAGTTCTATAAGATCTTCTTTCAGCTCTCCATCGTCTGACAGTTTATTCAAATTCAAGGAGTACGGATTCATCATCCATTCTTCAGATGTTTCCATGTTTCCTATGTCAAAATATATATCAAATGGCTTCGACAGCACTTTCTAATGGGCCACAATTTCGTCACAAAAACTAGGAATCAAACTCGACGATTCACTGTCATCAACTATTTCTTCAAATGATGGAAAATTCGAATAATTTCTTCCTTTCAGTCGCCGACACCACAGAGGCAACTTGTCTTTGAATGCATTTAGCTTTTCATAGCAATTCAACATTTTACAATTTTTGCCTTGAAGTGATAAACTCAGACTATTAGTACGAGTGAATATGTCACTCAAATACGTTATGATGTGGTTGAATTCTTGCGATTCTTCATGCAGATCACAGTGGACGTGCGTTTAAAACTCATTGGCTTGTTTTCGCAGTTCGAAGAAGGGGGTTAAACTCTCCCTTGTGAGAGCCAGCGGAATTCTGTGTGGTCAAGTAAAACTGTATGTTCACATCCAAGATCTTCACAAAGTGACTTGAAGAGGCGGTGATTTAGAGTACGGCCCCTAATCCAGTTAATGGTCTTTACATAAATATCAATGACTTTCTGCAATTTCGGAGGCAAGGTTTTGATACTAAAGCATTTGACGATGAAGGAAACACTGAGCACCTTGCAAGTGTGGAATCGTCTGTTTCATCAGTGAAGAAAACCCAGATTCTTTCCCATCAGCATAACAGGAGCGCCATCAGTGGACATGGAGCAAATGCTTTGAATCAGGTTTGGCAAATTGGCCAGGTCTGCGTGTCGGCCATAGAAATGCGACAATGACATTGAGGAAGTGGAAAGCTACTATGATTCTGGTCGTAAGGACAGGAGTGAATGGAGGATGATTTTCGCATGGGTGCAGAAAGCTGCCGATGGATCAGTATGCAAACTGTGGCAGCATCGTACCCAAACTGTGCAATCTTACAAACCATGAAAAGTCAGATAAGTATCAGTAATGAGCTCCAGTACAATGCCATGCAAGACTTAATCTTAATATCAACGAAAAGTTCTTATGATACTTTCTTGTAATTTAGATGTTTCTTTGTGACGAAGGAATGGCAATACCACAAAGTTTGGCATTTTTCTGGTGTTTAAACAAACGGTTTGGCCTTTTTCTGACCTCTTTTCAGCATTATTTGGCTTTTTATTGAAATTTTCAACTGGCATTCCTGACTCTCACGAGCGCGCTTACCTTCATGACAGTTGAAATAACTATGTTTAACATTCCGAGCTCAGAGAATGGAAATAGTTAAACACATATGATAACCATTGTTGTGCATGATATTTAAGAGCCGATGATGCCTACATCGTAGGCGAAATATATACTCTGTAAGATCTCAAAGTGTATGATTCTTTGCTGAGAAAGGATTTCTTTCCATAGACAGTGTTAGTGTTTACGCGAATAATTAATGTCGTGACGAATAGGCTTGAACGAACCGCGCGTTTTTGTCTATATCCATTGTTTACATCCATCAACAAAAAAGTTGCAGAAGAGAAATAAAAAGATCAATTTCCTGTCATCAAGATGGACACTTCTCGCACTCCTGGTTGGGAACCACTGATTCAGATGTTTAGTCCATGCTAGATTTGCGTCAAGTAGCCTCACAATCAAATGCCAATACTTACAATTCGTCACTGCAAGAAGGCGGCTGCGGCATTCTGTATCCGGCTTTAAGCATCTCAAATATCTCTTTCTGTATTTTCCCAGGGTAAGGGGCTGCACCGAGAGTCACCATTTCGTACAGTAAGATACCGAAAGACCAGCTGCCCAAACACAAATGTTGTGCAACTGTTTAATCTCTGGCATAAAGTAAATACAGAAGTGCAGGAGCTAAAACTTCAGCTATATGAAGCATATATATCAAAATCAGCCTTATGGTATAGACTGCAGGAAATAGCGCTTTTGCTAGAACCTGTTTTTTTCGAGAACCTTTATCAACTGCAAAGAATTTAAATTTTGATGCAATAAACCATCTCTTACTGAAAAAAATATCATAATTGGCAGTAAGTGGATAAAGGCAATTTTTTTCCTACAATATTGACTGCAGTCATGAAGGGATAAGTGTCATTGCAATATTGAAGTTATTTCAATCTTGAGGTCTTTACGGACAAAACACATTTTTAAATCGCGCCAGTGCAAGAATGCTTTTAATTATCAGTCACACCAAGTTTAAACAACCCACAAAACCAAACATTTTTTCATACTTCAAACTGTGCGGATTTGTTCTAAGGCATTGGTATTAAATGCAACGTCCTTTCTGATCAAACTATTCTGCACTAGCAACTAAATAGACATTTTGCCACACAACAGGAGTTACTAATTCAGTACGTAATTTGAAAACTGAACATTAAGGCCGCTTTACAACTTCAGATCATTAACAGCAATAGTTCATTCTGCAGATGTCAATGAGTTTTTATACAATATGTACCGTAAAAAGTGCTAATGTTCGCTGCATTTTTCATACAAATGCATGATTGCGAAGTTTGGAATAGACACACAACTTACTCTGTTTTGATTCGAATGACTGCGTGTACTTAAGTCTTGTCCTTGCCCTGAAACTGACCTACAATTACCAAGAAACCTCACAATGATTCATAGGTATAGGAGCAGGCAAATTTTTGGGGGTGCAAAGGATTTTCGCCCGAATATCCCCCATACTCGCCCGAAAAGTTGTTCTGCGACTTTTGCCTACAAACTTTCAAATATCATGAAGACCTTTTTTGGTGTGATTTCCAAAAAATAGGTCTTACTTGTTTTTCTGCAAATGTTGGGCGCCATTTTTTGAAACAAACAACGTTGCGTGCCGTTTTTTCCAGGATTTTCTGGGAGTTTGCCTAGATGTTTAGGGATTTTGCCCACATTTTCAGTGATTTTGCCCGGGTTTTCTCAAGCATTCACTAGCATAATGGTAATACCGCGGCAGTCCATGGTCACGAACTCAAATTACGGCCTCTTGCTCCAGGCATCTAAAATTTTTTGTTTCCGGCTCCAACATCTAGAAGCTTTTGGCTCCGGCTCCAGAACGACTTGGTCCATTGAAAACTAAAAGCCATTGTAATATTGGTACAAATCGCTTTCCCCACAAACTATGTCTGCGGAACCGGAACCCAAATTTCAGGCTTCCGCTCCGGATCTACCATCTAAAAGTTTTTGGCTCCGGCTCCAGCCATCCAAAATTGCTTGTGCTCGGTTTCCGGCTACACAGCCCTGGTTTGGGCTATATGTAGAAACAAAGTTCAATTACGTTCCACATTCGTCAACTATAGCTTTTATGCTTCATAAAACATGTTTATTGTTATGAACTGGTGCACCATCTTCCTCACCAACAGGGGTCATATATCAATGAAAAAGACACACGCCTGTTTGAATTTCAACAGTACAATTGGGACGTTGGGCATTTATAACCTACGCTCTTCCAATTTTTCGGAAGATTACTTGCTGCAACTGAAAGCCAATTCACACGCTGTAACTGAAAGCAAACTTTGAATGCAGTTCCGCAGGCAAACATTGTTTAATTCTGCCCAAACGCACACTCGCAACACCTTGGTTGTCACGCTTGATTGAGAGACGGAAATGCGCAAAAGTTAAAGACGTTTTTGTTTGATGTTTATGTGTAGCCGGGTTGATCAACGGGAAGAATAACCGATTCTTGTTTCAGTCATGTGAAAGTTTCTCGGTATTGAGGAAAGCAGTAGACATGTGCTTTAGTGGAATTGAGAATACCAGTCGAAGAGTTTGAAAAAGATACATCGGTTAGTCAGTTCCCAAGTTGGCAATACTGTCGATCATTAAAAACAGGTGCAACAGTTCGAAAATGCCAAGATACTGTATTTTATTATATCACCATTGCGAAAACCTGGAGTTAGTGCTATCTCATCCACTTTTACGTATTGCTTATTTCTCCATGTTTCACAGAGTTTCTTTTAAAAGAAGACGTGGACTGGGTTCTTTAAATTTGGTGTGACTGATAATTAAAAGTATGAGTATTCTTGCACTGGCGCGATTTAAAAAATGTGATTTTTCCGAAAAGGCTTCATCATTGAAATAACTTCAATATTGCAATGATTTCTATCCCTTCATTACTGCAGTCAATATTTTAACAAATTAAACACTTAGCATAGAAATACACCTTGTACTGTTTGCTGAAATTTTCGTGTAACTCAGTTATCGTCGGTTTAGAACTTTCAAAACTTTTTAATTATACCAACCAGGTTTCGGAAGTTAAGATGTTCTTAGTTACAATGGTGTTATGTTCTCATCTTATGGGTTTTCAGGTTTTTCCGGATAAAAATTCCAGTATCAACAAACAACATTGCTAACCATGTTCATTAGCCATTACATATAGGATATTATTTCCATAAAAGACTTACACATCGCTCCTCCATGTTATAGGAACTTTGCCTTCCATCATTCGTTCGGGACTGACCCATTTGAAGGGAACTCGTCGTTCGGTAGCGCCTTTGATCATTCCGTAACGGTACACGTCATTTGCAAGACCGAAATCGGACAGCTTGCACTGCAAATGCTGTGACAAGGTACAGACATTGCACTGTAAATGCCTTAGTTGTGCATTTGCAGCAGTCCACAAAATTGAAACTTATTCCTAAATATAAATGAGCGGTGTGTGATTTTAAGGCTTCACGCTGCTACGACTGTGTTTCAAAATGATGAAATTTTCGTCACAAACAAACCTCTCCAACAAGCACGTTTCTTGCTGCCACGTCCCCGTGAATAACTTTGGCTTTGGTCAAAAAGTCCAATGCACTTGTCACTTGTTGACCAATGTTGCACAAGCTGTATTCAGTGAAGTTGTACAAGGGATTGCAAGCCCGTTTTTCAGTCTGCCAAAGAAAGCAGACTATAAACCGTGTTTGAAATTCATAACCATCAGCTCTGAAACCTTTCTAGCAATGGAGTTTTATTTGTTTCACTAAATAATGTTGCAAATGTAGACGCGTTTTACTGTAAATATGTATGAACGACTTTCCCATTAAAAATTGATATAAAAATTGCATGAAATGTAGGTCCAATTCAAGACGAAAAGCAGAGAAAATCAGCTGCCTCCGTTCCTATGTTTGTTTGACTCCTGTTATGCGCTTCTTGTCACATTTTACGGGTTACCAGGCTGTTTCACGCTATTTTCTGTGGTCCTTGGTAGGGCGACATTGCCCCTTCGCTGAAATCAATATTTCTCCACGTGTAACAAAATTCGAGTTTAACTGCGTCGAGTGCAAATATTTTGTCACGAAAGCAACCAGTCATAAGCATACATTCGCATTGCGGTGTTGTGTGCGTTGTCACTGCTTCCTTGCTCAAAGAAAAAGATAGATTGCTCATTCGTCGCAAATCCCGTAGGCGCGTATTGCTATCACTTCCTGTTAATGCGAGCTTCAGAAAGGAAAGGTCACCTCCCTCAACACAATCTCTGGCTGAAACCGCTAACGCCTGTGTTTAAATGCAACCCTTCCACGAAACAAGAATGTCAACTGCAGGAGCATGAAATCTCTAACCGCCGAAAGGAAGCACAGGTATAAAGACTACAAATATCATCGGCATGTAAAAATAAGCTTAACGTGCGAAAGAACAGTGTCAAGTGAATGTGGTTCTGTTGGCAATATTCGGTGCATTTTGATGCCAACACAAGAGATAAGGTACCAAAACAGCGCTGGTAAAAAACACACCTGTCAAACAACGCTATTAATATTTGAGTGTGCCTATTAACAGGTAGTGTATTTTACGATGACTAACACGCTTTAACATCTCCAAGGAGTGATGGTGCATTTATGTAAAAGTGTGAAACACCTCTATGAAATGCATACCTTGCTTCCAGTAAATTTCCTATAAAATGACATCCAAGCGACAAAAGTGTGCATGGCTCATGCACTACATACGCTTTCCAGACTAATCGTAGAGTAATAGCCTGAGTTTATTTCATTAAATTGTTTGTTGATTCTCGTGTCATAATTTCTCATGTTTCTTCACATATCGCATGGCATCTCCGTAGTGAACAAAAATTGTTTTAAAAGTTTCTTTCCCTTTTGTATTTGCCTTCGTTGTAAAAGTTTTAAAAATGTATTTCCAACCAGACTCAGTAAGTTTTCATGTCATGATGACATAACAACAATCACTACGGCTTGTGCTAAATGGCAAGGAGAGATAAGGCTGTACGAAGACTATCATGTTATTGTTATAAAATCAAATCCCGCTCTGTTTTTTTTGACAGTATGCGTAATTCAGTTTTCAACTAAATTTTAAAAGGACGTAGAATACACTTATTAAGCTGATTCCCTCAGCAACTATATTTCTAAGCGTTCTGTCGATCAGTCCTATCGCTATGTGCGTAAGTTTTGTAATTTTAAGTAAGGGAGGGGTTATTGCCAAGATGGCGGATCATGAAGTGTGAAAACAAAAACTGTGTGTGAGGTTTCCAACGCCATTTTTGCATAAACTAAGTTGGACATTTTGAAGTATGAGCAAGCTTTTTAATTACGTCCTATGAGGGAATTTGCTGTTAAGACAAACTAAGTCGACGCGCGTGACGCATGGTTAACCTCGGTTGTTGATACTAGGAATTTTGGGTATAGGAAGGAACCTTGTGGGCGTAAACAGTTGCAAAAACGGTTATACTGAAAATAAAACATTTTCATTGCTCAACTTAATTTACTTCTTTTGCATGTAGAACCACAAGCTTCGAACAGAATACAAATTTGGCCTTCAACCGACCGCCAATAAGCTACTGGCGGAATTTATGCATTTTCTTGCCTGTTTGATGTCTTAATTATGCGTACCTCCCACATTTTTTGAGGAAAATATGCTTGCTTTTGAAAAAAATATTTGAAGTACAAGTTTTTTTTTTTTGGGTCGGATGAGCTTGTGAATAATTGCTGAGCTGTTAAAAAATGCGTTTGTGCTCCTAAAACGTTTGGAATAATTTTTCATCATTTTGGCAAATTATACCAATATATTTAGGTAACCACAGCGGGGTATGGTAAACCCCAATACTCAGCAGAAGAAATATAAAAGTATATATTCAAAAAAGTTTGGAAGGTATGAAAAAATTGAGGTTTTTAAAGAAAGAATTAAAGTCTTTCCAGAAAGAAATTTTGCTGATCGTAATGTTGCAGAAAGTCTGTATTACCTTGCCAACAGTAATATGTCAGCCAGCTGACGAAAGTAACAAGTCTCAACAAAAGCGAAGTTGAATCGATCAGCAAACCTTTTTGAATAGAGAATCGATTTCACGCAAAACAATGCATTTTCAGTCCATGAAATTTTATTTAAATAGATTCTGTTTCAAGTTTGAATCTTAGGTCTTCCTGCTCATTATGCTACTGCAAGTATTGAGAGCATTCCGGTTTCACTCAGCTCTTTGCCTTTATGCGTTCTATAAATGAGGAATTTTTTTGTGGTTAAAAAGTTTTGCCATCGAAAACGTGCAGACAAGGTTAATATAGCAACCCATTATTTTAATATATCATAGACAGCATCGTCAACTATTATTGCATTGCAATTCAGAATGTAAAAGTTAACCGAAAAGCAAATGTAGTGTGTCAGGAAAAAGGTGAAATAAGAAGTTTCTTGACTACTTTTCGTAGCAATGAACGTTTTGAAAATTGCAACTTCCCTACGACCTCCAGTTGTCCGGCCAACTTGCAGCTTACGGTTATACTCCACCAACTACCAGGGCCGTGAAGCTGGGGCCCGGAGCCGGACCCCAAGCGATTTTGGATGGCTGCAACCGAAGCTCAAAATTTTTTTTATGGTGGAGCCGGAGCCTGAAATTTGGGTTCCGGTTCCACCTACATAGTTTGTAGGGCAAGCGAGTTGCACGAATATTACAATGGTTTTTAGTTTTCATTAGTTTTCAATGGATCAAATCGTCCTGGAGCCGGAGCCAAAAACTTCTAGATGTTGGAGTCGGAGCCAAAAAAATTGGATGCCTGGAGATGGAGCCGGAGCCTGAAGTTTGAGTTCCAATTTCTCTATATGAAATGCATAAGTAGGGTTAAGAATAATAAAAAATGGCTGTAGATTAACGACAAACGACATCAGGCTGTGTATTTTCATAGAAAATGTGGTGGCACCAAAAGCTATTTGATTTACCAGCACGCTTACCTCACGGGCATCCCACAGAAAATGCAGAAGGTCGCCGTATGCCATATACTCGGTGACGAGTAGAAGCGAAGAGTTTTCTTCATCAGCAGATTTTTTGGTGCACACTCCAATCAGCCCTACGATATGTTCATGAGGTCCGAGTGAAATGAGAAGAGACATTTCAGCCAAAAACGTGTCACGTAGGTAGCTTGAACCTGTATCTGTATATACAAACAATGAATATTGCTGTTGCACATCTAATTTACTTCACGTACACGTAAATGTCTGAGCCTCCACATGATCCTTTGTATTTATCACGTTTTTATAATTTAAGGAGAAAAAACAGAACATGGAGCTTACAACGGATAAAAGCAGAAGGAAAACCTCATGTATACTTTGCAATACGACGAAAACATTACTAAACAAAAGTTTTTTGTTGTTAAATATAAATTAGCAACAACCTCTACATGTAAAATTGCTTAATTAAAATAACTTTCCTGTCGGAAATGCATTACTTCCGGTAAAATGAAGAGCGTTTTCCTATTTTCGTTGCTAATCATATTTATAAAGCGTTGCTATGTTTTGTATACTGTTTATGCCAAATATTTAGACCTTTTCAATCCAGATTAGTCAAAATCGTTTGTAGAAAATAAGACAAACGTAGATTTGCAACCACAGGCGGCATGACTTCCTTGTATAAAAAGCGATTGATAGAAGATAGTTGCCCTTGAGTGTTAAAGTTAAGAAGTAGTGCGCATGGTGCCACTGGAGTGTTTCGTGAAGCAAGGATGGTGTATAGTGCAGTGGTCCCCAACACTGCAATATACACCATCCTTTGCGTGTTTTTTGTAACAGCGGACTGGTCAGCGCCTGACAATTTTACCGCGGACCGGAGTACTCTCATGTTTGTTATTTTTCAACAGCTGAAATGAAGCTACCAGTTTGAACCATCGGATAAAGTTGCTGGATGTTTGCGTACCCGCTAAGACTCACAAGTTCTCCTCGTCTTCCTCTTCCTCCCATTCCTTTGTTGGCGACCACTGCCCTAACGCATGCCCAGAAATCGAGTGGTGTCACCACCAGTGTACATTTTGTACTTCCGCGGCCCGAGGAGTTGGGGACCACTGGTGTAGTGCATTTTAAAAACTTGTGTAAGCAACTGCATGAAAATGCAGGTTAAAGTTTGAGTAGTCAGTGGGCCAATAAATTAGTTGATAACTTTTATCTTCTCTTTCCGTTAACTGCCGTCAGACACGGGCATCCGAGTTTTCTTTTTTCTACCTTTCAGTTTCAGCATGGCAGTGACGTAATGCTGCAGAAAGTCTGTACCGGCCGTATTAAAATATCAATCAAATAATAAAAACATTTTCCATATATGTAAGTATAAATCAGTTCGGTGAGTGGCAATTAAACAAAGAATTTTGCAAAGCAATTTTACAAAGCGCCAGCAGCAAGATAAACAAAAGTTTGAGAGAGATTGACAACAGAATTGAAAAAAACATGTTGCAACGATAAGCACAAGCTCTGCTTTCTTGCATGGTCTTTATTAAGCTTTCTTTAGCAAACGTCGTCTTTTCACAAGCATGCATAGCGATATTCAGACTTTTCAGTTATCATCAAGGCAACCAACCTGTTAAAGACTTTACAGCAACTTTCGTTTTCAAATCTCCTGCCAAGTACGCACTTCTTACCACTCCGAAATTTCCTCTTCCAATGACGTCTGCAAACAGAAATAACTAAGACAAATATTATACTGCAGGTCTTTGTTATAACAAAACAATTTTACATCACGAAAAAACTTTAAGCGCAAAAGTCTGAGCAAGCCTTGAATTGTCTGGATGTGTGATCAAATAAAGGCTGGTCTCACTCAGTGGCGTACCTAGGGTTTTCCACGTCCTGGGGCAAACTCAGTTTTGGCGCCCCCACCCAGCCGGTTCATGGCAGCATAGATGCGAAGAATGAGTTGGGCATAAAGGGGCATCGAAAGCTGACTCGGGTCCCGCAATCGCCTGATATAGTTGTTTCAAGACCCGTCTGAAAACGTCCTGTCATTGTGACGTCACAGAATTGACGTCAAGACCTTTGAACCTTGGAAATCATTAACTACCGTAGGTAAGAATCAAATAGTTTCGCGTGAAGCTATTCCCTCTGAAATTTTGGCCACGATTGAACATTCAAACTGTTTTATTACGACACTCCAAATTGCAGTAATACATTCTCTAATTGTAGCAACTAGTGAAATAAAATGCAAAAACTAACCAAAAAGTTCCCTGATCATCTGTATAAATATGCATGAATTTTAATGACAATTTTTTGGGAATAAAAATCTTCTGGCAACACAGGATAAAAATGGCCAGAGTTGCACCTTGTTTTCTAAACCACTGGTTTGTCAGAGCCTTTCGAAGTCAGAGCCTTTATCAGAATAACCCCAAAACTATTGCTGAATTGAAATTGGCCATTACGCAGAACATTTGTGCAATAAAAAGAGAAGAATGTGCCAGAGTGATTGATAAC
>JGI24159J19872_10006087_pt1 | contig 15668 bp, 13 predicted proteins | sample Ectturendosymbi4_FD_19872 | JGI IMG/M metagenome (IMG submission 19872) | reverse complement strand
GTTTTGGCCGATACCGATATATCGGTAAAACCCAAATATCGGCCGATATATCGGTCGATCTCTAGTCATCGCCAGTGATGCCCTTGCGATCCTTGGCGAACAAAACTTGAACCATTCGTCTTTGTTTCTGGCAAGATCCCAAGCTGCTCGGAGGACATTTGTTGGTAAATCACTATTCGTGTTTCTTTCGTTTTACCCGATAACGGCTTGTCAGATAAAAACCTCCAATTCCTGCTTTCTGATGTCCCAGAACCTCTTTCGTCTTTGTGCACAAGTTCCCAGGAATTGATGTTGTTGTTGATGGGCCCTTCAAAGGACTGATTTGACTTCATCCACGAAATACTTTTTTAAACATTCTTCTATAAAACCACACGTCTGCAGTTCATAGTTTCTTTTTAGTGCTAGCCTTTGGTGCCTATGCATCACAACCGCGTAGCAAGATTGACGAAACAAAACATTTCAAAAGACGATGTTTAGGGCTAAAGACAGTTTTCTCTCCGTGAAAACTACTCAACGACGAGTGAAGTAGTACAGTATCGTCACACATCAGAGATTGTTGGTTTTGTCAGCCACTGATCAAAATGCCCTCAGGAAAATAATTAAATTTCTTGATGACTTCAGTAAATGAATTGAAGACATCAGAAGTCAAGCATCCCTGTTGACCACCTCTTATCTTTTGTCGATCTGCCAGAAGGCACTTGCTCAAAAAAAGTTGATCAGTACTCTTTCGTCTTTCCTGATTTTGGTTCTTATCCTACCTTGCACAATCTTGAATAGAAGTTTTAGTGTGGACTCAAAAGACATGTTTCAGTAGCTTAAACGTATGGTTNCCAAAGTGGGCTCTTGAAAATATGACAAAAAACTTGACANCGTACCTACTGTGTCACNAATAATTACCGCAGTGATTTGTAACTGAAATGATTTCACAAGGTTTTNCCTTTTGCCACTACCTACATGTATAAGACAGCATTTTCAGCTCTTACAAATGCGAAGACAAAAAATGCATGTCCGGGCTTACTGTGGACCTTTGTCTTACGGGTTTACCTGTCAGGGACAGCTCCGACAGTTAATTGCAAAGTAAGAAGCAACCCCGTCCTTCCCATCGATCTTGTCAGTTTTGTACAATAATAAAACTAACTGCATTCATTTATCGTTTTGGATTATCCTTTCGAGATGGTTGTGCGGAAAAATTGATGCGACTTGGGGAGACTGGGGTCCTAACCTAAACAGATTCGCAAATGGGGTCCGTGGCCCAAAAAGATTGGGAAACTGTTGTCGAAACTTTACAGTGTTCTTCAACCTTTTTTGTTACGGTGCACCCTTAAAGATATTTTGACGAACTCATGCACCCTACTTACTGCAGACACTTTCCCCCGTGTCCCTCAACTAAGTGTGCGCATGTCTGTAAGTACCCTGGTCTAAACAAGCAAGTCCTCTAATTTAGTAACTCAGCTACATAATTCAATTGATAATGGCTCATTGCGTGTTGCTTATGCATCACAAATAAATATCTAATTACAATTCGCTTGATATGGTGTGATGCTTATGCACCACACTTTAGATAGTGCAAAGTCTCGGTTAAATCCTGAAAGTCATTGGTTGGTTAATGGTTCGTTTTTGCTAACAGAAAGTTTTTGTAAAATTTATATGTTTAGTGTGACAAGTTTGTGATGCACCTTGTGAACCCTTTCTTAGTGGCGCACCCCACGCATATTTTGGTGCACCCACCCTGGGGTGTGCCGTGCACACCGGTTGAAGAGCGCTGGTCTAAACAACCAAGGGTGCTTGGTTTCTTCGACATAGGAATGGAACGGACTTGGCACATCTTCCGGAACCAAAGCACGTTCGCATACGGTAGATGCTACTGCATGGATTAGATCCAAACCGTTCTCTGATGCTCAAAGCTTTTCTATGGGAACCTTGTCTGCACCAGGTGCTTTACCCAGTTTCGTTTCAGCAAATGCTCCGCGGGCTTCCATCAGGATTGATGGGTCCGATAGATCTGCAACAGGAGTTACGTTCATTTCCGACCTTTGTCCAAGAGAAGCTCCCGGTTGTAATCTTCCAGCGTTGGGCAACCTTCCAGTATTTGTAACCGCCGCTCTAGAACTAACCTACAAGAGCTGGATTGGATCGTTGTCTAGTTATGTCTCTGATTCTTGTGAGCACTTCGTTGAGGTTCTAATGCTTGGGACGTTCTGCTGCCAGACACTTCCCTTCACCTTCTAACCATTTCTCTTGTGCATCTGAACTTCTTTTCTAATTTCTTTGTTCAGTCTATCCTACACTGCCTCATCACTCTTTTTCGCTCGTTTGTAAAGCAGCAGTTTCTAGATTAGCTCATCCGTCCAATGTGTATATTGTGGCTTCTTTTGTTTGACTTCGTGAATTTATTTTTTTCCTGCTGAAAGAAGTGCTTTTTTCACTGCGTGTCGAATCTCTTCTGATTTTTCCGATAATTTATTTCACCATTACCTAAGACTGATAGGCAAAAGTCATGTCTTTTTTCCATAGAGCTCAGCTTGAACTTGACTTTACTCCTGGTGTTGTTAAATTTCCGTATTAGAAATTTCATTGTGACAAACACTGGATTGTGGCCACTATCAATACCAGCGCCAAAATAAGCGCTACAGCGTTGTTACTGAATTTCGTAATTACGGGAACTTATACTGAAGTCAATGTTATTTATGCACCTGCGAGGTTGCGCATCAAGCCACGTGTTCATGATATAAAGATACTTCTCAGCCATTTAATCAAATCAACCTTTTACCTCGTTCATATCTTTTTCCAAGGCCAAAAGAGCCAACAACTTTTCCTCATCTTCCACACACAACTTTTGCGTTCATATCTACCATTACAAATAAGAAGTATTTCTTGTGACTTGCGTTCGTCCGTAACTTCTCGTCCTCCATAAAAAGTCTCCATAGTTTCCTCGTCATACCCAGTTAAACCATATCTAACCACAATATTTACATTTGTGGTACGAGCGAGTCTTCTGATCCACAAACTGTAGCTGAACATTTTTAGTCTGCGGCATTTTTTACATCGCATCACTTTGCGTGAAATGTGACCCTTCCAACGTGCCCTGGCGTATAAAAGGCGCTTTTAGATGTTTTAATGTCCCTACAACAACTCCATGTTTACCACTGACGAGGCAGACGCTGAAAAAAAACCTGCCAACTTCTCGCTTAAACGCCTAAGGACAGGAACGGCCAGTCGTTTGGATCTCGTTTGTAACTCCATCAAAGATACTACATTTTGTAGCCGTTCATTCCGCCCACGCTACCATGATGGAGACGTTATGGGCTGCACGTTATCTCTCAAACTGCTGCATCAGAACTTGTGTTTCAACACAGGAACCTCGATCCACGCTGTTAAAACTCACCGACTTTTAAGTGCTGGCTTGACTTGGCAAGGACGATCGATATACGCGATGAACTTGGCAAGCGGCTGGAAACCACTGCCTGCGTGCAGCGCGCAGTGGCTTTAAACAGCGTTGCAATTGATAAATCGAAGGGATCAATCTGTGCTGCGCGCGCCATCTGCCATTTACACCTGATTTACTGATGAATCGATTCTTTTGGTTGTAGATTTGCGATACAATTTCGCCTGTTTTTCTGAAGAACGCCTGTTCTTGTGAGCCTGAAAAAATTTGTTTTATCCGATCCTGCTTCGCATATCGATTCTCGTGCCGTTCAACTTAGTTGGTTCGTGTCATGTGTGTGCTTCACTGCGTGTAACAGCTTATCACTGTCATGAGTCGGCTGTTTTGTATCTTTAGCAGATTTCTTGCGACGAGGTCGCTGCATTTTTTATCGTACAAATAAGGCGGCCGGGCGGCTTTATTTGAAAATACTCTGTCCAGTTAAAAATCGCTTGTATTATTTCAAGATCTGCTATTTAAGACTTCCAAAAATTAGTTTCGCATTAGAACAGTGGCAATTGCGAAAACAAGCACACTCGTCATGCGTATGGTACTGTGTGTAAGATGCTTAAGTCGAACTATGGCCTCAGGGTGCAGTCTTTGCCAATGTTGTTGTTGTGAGTACGTTGTTTGCGTCAAAGTACCCGCATTGTTTTGGGTGTTTTTCAGCTCTTTTACTAGATCTTTCATTTTTGCTCAAACTAAGTTTCCAAAAAGAATGAAAGGTGTTTTTTGACAAGCACGGAACCTCCCCTGCGTGCAAATGCGTGTGGTGCAACGGTTCTACTTGTCAGATACCTCTACACCAGTCTTTTCATAGATGCGCCTTCAGCTTTGTTTTCGTGTAAAGAAAAAACGCAGCGATATGTATCTCGTATTTGCCGAAAAAGTGTCGTTATATCACATTTTTTGGGAAAAAGTGCAAAAAAAGCGGTTTTCTTTTTGCGTCTTACGCAGAAGCTAGACAAGCCTGCATGCTTGAGACGCCCAATGCGTTTTTTATTTTAAATTGCCTGCCCCTTGTAAGGGAGCAAAATTTGTTTCGGTGTAACCTTATAATTTTAGCAAGCACAACTGTTGTGATGATTGTTTTCCTCTATCTTCTTTACTTGGCAACACAGGATTCTGATGCGAGGAATGACGACCCTGAGTTCACCGGCGACAACGAGGAAGCCACCGCCAAACGAAGCTGTAAGTTGAGCTGCTTGCTCGAAGGCAGCCTGTGTTTGTATCAGAAAGAAGAACACTCTTATAATTTGACACGATGCTTTCTTCCGACCTTGTTGCATCTTGGCAGTGCGCTTTACGAAGGCCATGAATTAATCGCCTTATCGGCTGGAGTTTGTATTTGCGTGTTCGACCTGAGAGGCATTACACAGTTAGTCTTGAAGCACGCGAGTGCGAGATGGAGGTGGAGCTAAAGAGTAAAACATCTGTAAATTTTTTGAAAATAAAAGTTTGTCGGGATGAAATTGCTGAAAAGGTCTATTCTGTGCAGTAGCAGCCTGATTTGTGCTGAGACTTCGAACTGTAAATTGTAGGCGTAATCCCACGTCCTCCAAAAATGCTTGGTACGCTAAAGTTGACCCTAGGTCGTTTGGGCTCATTCATTAATCTTTTCTCGAAGGCGCGCAATAAAATCCTTATTCGGGCATGGCAAAATTCGATTACTGTACTTCTTATATATCTCGGAGTCCGCAGCACTCCGGGCGTGTCGGTCACGTGACGTGGGCGCTTCGACTGCTGATGATGTANTAAGCACAACTNGCAGCTCCGATCGACGAAGACTCCTGCAGCCACGACAGCGGCCACGACCCGGACCAAAACACCATGTCGTCCGGCAGCGACAGTAACCATGCCGACGCGCACAACAGCAGCGAAGAGGAGGCGAGCAGCGTGGACGAGGGCATCGACATCGAGTCGCAGAAGTCGTCAAAGAAGAAGCGGAGCAACAGCACGTGCTGGTGGCTGAGCGATCAGCAACAGATCGATGATTACCTCAAGGTATGTAACCTGTGCAGAAACTCACCTTAACGAACTCAAGTGCTGCGTTAACCTTTTTCAAAAATTATCACGGGAATGGTCTACAGTTGTTTTGGCGCTATCTAAGTCGCATTTTTCAGTTTAAAATGTCAGGAAGGCGTGCGCGTGCGTTTGCAAGCTGTTTTAGCACTTTCTTGCGCTGTTAATGGAACGCGTGGAGAAAATAACCTTCTGGCTTCTTTTTATGCGAAAAAAACCGCGACGTCTTTTCACATGCTTTTTTTGTTTTTCGCAGGACGGCCCTTACGTTTACGAGCTGTTCTCGATCATGGTTCACTCGGGGAGCGCGGCGGGCGGCCACTATTACGCTTACGTTAAGTCGTTCGAGAACGGGAGGTGGTACAGCTTCAACGACCAGGTGAAACGCGTGCTTTTTAAGACGCCTACCCTGCCCTCGGTGTTGGTCGTACGTGCTTCTGTGGAAAAAGTACGCCAGGACACCGAAAAAAACTGTTTACCAGGTTGTCCAGTGAAGCACCACTCGACAATTAGTGGATTACCTTCCAAAGGTTGTTGGCCAAATTGTAATTCAGTTTGGAGTCACGCTAAAGGTGAATTAAGTTACATTTNACGCGGACTTTGGATCTGTGGATGATCAACATCCGCATAAATGCTGGGTGACAANCGATAGGCTATTGTGCCATTGCTCNGATCCTCAGGGAACTGCGCGTGATAGAGAAAGCGCAAACTCAGCTAAAANNAAAATCTGCCTGGGATGCCGAAACTCTTGCATCCAAACAGACGATTCACGCTCTCCGCCCGTTTGCAGCATGACGCCGAAAAGACGGCATCCATCCATCATCCTCAGGTCGGCCTCTCAGTAGTTGGAGTCGAAGGAAAAAGACGTCTTAATACTGAGCTGTGGAATTGTAGTCAGTGGCTTGTTTTGCTGCTATGAAATCTTGTCAACTGCGTTATTTGCTGCCATCTTATCCCCGAACGGATCGCCGTTTCTTGCGCTTTCGGGTTTTGAAACATGCTCACAATTCGTTTGTTGTTGGTGTAGTGAAGATTGTTGCAGTTTTTGTGTAGTGAAGATGGTGTAGTGAAGATTGTTGCAGCCACTAAAAACTGCAACAATGGCATGTTGAATTCAATAACGTTCTCATTCACGTGTAGATTGTTTCTCCAATCACTCACGTCGATATTGAGAAAACTTTCGGTGGTTCCCCGTACGCGAGATCGTCAACATACTATTCATCATTCTCGAGGTAAATCACCGTTGTCGCAATCTGCTCTTTTTTTTGTTCGGATCTCAGATGTTTCGCCACAGTACATCGCTTGTGTTGGCTGGTTGTTTTACCTGTGCTGATTCGATTTTTATGTTTTGTTTTGTTTTCCAGTTCGACAAACGCGTACATGTTGATGTATAGGCAAGTGGACAGCGAGAAGAATGCCAGTACGTACATAGTTTCATTTTTCACCGAAACGTTAGTCGTTTCCACCTGTGACGTTTTATCGTGCTGATTTGCAGACGGTTGAATGATTTGCTCGCACATTCGTGTCTTGACAAGTAAAACGTTCTGAAAGAAAAGATGTTCAGGAAGAAAGGGTTTTGCTTGCCTAGGTTTCATACCTGCGTGCGATTTACCGGAACACATCAAACGGATGATCGAGCAGGAGGAAAGAGATGAGGCGTTGAGGAAGATACGCCTGGAGCAGGAGAAAAATACGTGCTCGATTAGGGTACAGCGCAGCCTGCTGACATCGCCTCGTGTGATGCAGTGAAGTCTTTTGCCGATAACGACGCTTTTCTGGTTTATGTGGTTGATTTTTCACTTGCTGCTGAGCTGAATTGTGCGCCCAGTGTGCTCAAAATTACTTCACCTGATACGAATTTTTTGTCGTCGTTGTTGCTTACGATGCACCAAATGTTTTGTGTTGATTAGAAATTGCTCCTTTTAAATGCTTACTGCCGCAAAGCGATATGGCTCGCCGTTGCCACGCGACCTGGTCTTCAAACAATGCCCTTGTTTTTTTCCGTACAGTTGTTTTGCCGGCATCCGTCGCTCTTCAAATGCCAGATCGAGTCAATCGTAGAAGAAAACTTCAGCTTTCACAAGGACATTTCCTTGGCGCAAGCTGTGGTCCAAGCGCACGCCAGTCTTAAATTGGGTAGGAACACTATTCCTTCAAGTTAACTCAACAAAACGTATGGTTATAAATTTCATGCTGGTCTGAATCCCACGTTCTGGAAATTTCGCTCGTTTTCCGTTTGGGTCCATTGCCATTTGACTTGTTTATGAGTTACGATGTAAAGAAGACCTACGGTGAGCTGCGGTTGGTGTGATTTTCGAGGCGACAAAACCACACCGGACCCGAGTCGTAAGTCGGGTCAGGCCAGGTTCGGGTTTAAGTTTGCTAAAATGTTTCGGGCAAATTTCGGGCCTGCATGCAAAATTTTTACACGACGACGGACACTTTTGTCGCCAGTTGCTGTTGACGCAATCGGGTTGATTAAATTTTCAATAAAAAATAATTAATTGTGAATGATTTAGTCACGCTCAGTGAACATTGTTCACTTTGCTGCGTCACTAATACCCAACAGCTGCGCATATCTTGATCTACTTAATAAATTTGACTTTCGGGCCTAAATCAGGCTTAAGAAATACTGTCGGGCTGGGTTCGGGTTTGAAAATGAGGCCCGTTCACAACCGAACATCCTTCGACTAACAACTACAGTTGGCAGGCTTAGAGGAAACAATCACTTCAGATAGAAGTATTGAAGAACCAAAACAAAGCGCAAAACTGAACACTATGTCCGATTCTGTTACTGATGTACATCGTAGGAGTGATCTTGATATTTGAATACCGCACCTAGGTTGCCGTGACAGCGCATTCTCGCTGTTTCGTTCCTGGATGATCGCCTGTTTTCGGTTTTCTGACGCTCCTTCAACTTCGTCGCTATTACAATCTTGTCAGGTTATATCGTTGATTATACCTTCGCTTGTTGCTCAGATCCAAAAGTAGTTCCAATGGATCGATGCCGCTTGGTCAAGTACGACCACATAAACGACGTACTGGATCGCTCNTTCGATCTCGACACAGATGATGCCCATTCGACGTTNAGTCAACTGCTCGGTGAGAGGNTTGACAATCGACTTTTGTTTCCCCACTATGTGTGTGAAAGATGAATTTATGTAAAACGTTATTATAAGGAGAGTGTATAGGGCTTGATTTTTACAAAAATAAGGGGAGGGCGGGTAGAAGAATATGCCTATTATGTCAACAAACTTCGCTTGAAAACATGAATATGACGTCAAATTGTGACGTCACAAAAAACGCACACGAAATACAAATGACCACCATATGCCACTGAATGAAACCCCCCCCATGAAAATTTTCTGCGTACGCCACTGTATGAAAACTTTAAATGAAGCTGTTTTGGCATATTTCCGTTTTGATTTTGTTTACCCGGGAGCTTTTTGTTGCCACATCTCAATATGGGCTGTTCCGAATAGCGAATCCTGATTCGGATCCGAAACTATTAGAAGGTACGCTACTGAAAGGAACCTTTTCGATTCTTACTTACCTAACCTGATATTTGTAACATGTGGTTATTTTGTAAAACTTTGTTATTTATCTGTATTTCCTGTTGTTTCGCAGTAAAGCCTTTCAGCATTCTTCATTGTTCGAAATGTTTTTACGCATAAGCTTTTTATATACCCGAGGAATTGCATGCGTCGCTGTAAAATAGAGCTGAGGTGTGTGGAAGTCGAAAATTTTACCGAGCATCAGCGTCTGAGCCAGGCTGAACCAGGCAAACACGAACGTGTAACTCTCAATGAAGGAAAATCCACCGTAACGCCAATAGCGTTGACTGCGGGTCTGTTGCGTGTGCAGGTGGCGTCCGAACGGCCTATTTGTTCGATTTGCTGCTTGAAACCCGAGCGATCGGCGAGAAGTTCCAGATCTACGAGTCCGGAGGCGTTACTGTCAAGGTGGGTGTGGACAGTGGCGACGCCCATCGCAGCGGTCACGCGTTCATACGTTACGAGAGACTTTGCGTTGTCTCTGCCTTGATGTTTCTTTGCATGTGATTATTTCTAGAACCATTTCCCGCTCTCCTTAACTACGAGCAAAAGAAAGCCTCTTTTCCAAGTTGTAAAAGCAAAGCTGGCTAAATTTTTTCACAAAATTCTCTAGGATCGTTTTCAAACGTTAGCATGGTTTCTACGGAGTCTGGAGAAATATGGAAAAGGGTTTATGCGTTTTCCAGCTGGGAAACGTTTGAAAAATACTTTTTTTTGATCTGTTGGTGTGGAAAAAGGAAATAATTTTCCAGACATGGTCTTTTGACATGCGTTCTGATGATATTTATTCTAATACATTTGATAAAATTGATGAGTTTACGTTCATCTAGTTAACTATTATAGTGTCTGAATTTGACCCGGGGTATGTTATTCGGAAAAACTAAGCCTGGAAATTTACATTCAAGATTGCGTAGGAATCCTGCGTTTGACAAAGAGACGTCAGTGCTTCGCTCAATTTATCCCAGAGAAGTACGTTCGTAGGGCGCTGTTGTTTGGAAGGGGTAGGGGGGCGTTTCACGTGGAACGCTCAACAACGCTGTGTTGTTCCCACAGATATACGTGGCCGATCACGACAACATGCGATTCTACGACCCGGTCGTCCTGCGCGCCGCCGAACGACAAACAGTGCTTCAGCTGAAAAGCGCCATTGCTCAGGTATCTTTCTTGCTGCACACACGTGTTTGCGNCCCGTTTGCTCGGTTTTTGTCATTTCACCAGCGACCACGGCATTTTTCAAAAATTCGCTTNAACGGTCTNCGCCTTGCCAACGTTGTTTTCGTATCGATGCGCCGATCGCATATACCGGGTCGGTCGTGACATTCGATCCGTTTTCGCCGACACGACGTACACTTCGTTTTAGCTGAAATCCTAATGGTTTTCGTAACAGTCGACGAAGCACGAGGCTCACGCTCAAGCGTTTTGATTCTGTTTATATTTTGCAGAGGATCAGATGCTCGCCACTCAAACTGCTGGTCGCCTACGAAAAATACAGCGGAGAATGTCATTTAATGCAATCCGTCAACAGGACCTTGAAGTCGGAAGGTTTTTTCCGGAGCGCGAAGGTTAGTTTTGTGACGAAACAAACCGTCGCTGGACACTTCGGCGACTTGGTCGATCATGCGTCAGGTTTGAAATCGGAAGAAACTTAAATGGAGCGGTTTATGGATAAACCGGTACTTTTCATGCTGCAAGCGGTACTTTTTTACGCTTCTTCCCATTCATCCTGTTCGCATTTTCCCCGCTGTTCGACTTAACCGACAATTTTTGTTTACATCACAGAACCTTTGCTCGTTTGTTTGTTTGTTTGTTTGTTTGTTCACGTCATAAAGTCATTGTGCAGGTGTTCGTCGACGTCATGTCGGACGAAGAGTACCAGCTGAGCGAGACTCACCCCGTGAACCTGGATGACACCAGGTTGTGGGGGATCATCGATCGTTTGGCCAACGTCATTACCATCAACGTCGCGCTTCCTCCAGGTGCGCTCTCTTTGCAGGTTCTGCGTTTCACGAGAGATCGTTTCCGTACAGTGTCTGTCGAAAGGAACCTTTTCACTGCAAACAATCAGACCTTGTGTGGTGTGCGCTGAGTGTATATTTTGCCCACTGAGCAGGTGTATGCGCTCTTATTCAGATCAGAATAATTTCGTGCAAGCAAAAAATGCGCCGCCGAAGTTTCACATTCAAACGCTTCAACAGCGTCCTATCCCTGGGAACGAATGTCTTTTTAATGTAAAATAAAGCGAACTGGAAGATTGCTTACCAACTCTCAGCGGATTTTTGTTAGTATTTTTGCAAAAAAATGTGCAGAGCTGGCTGCCGAAGCTGAGAAGCACCAGCAAACACAAACGACTACCAATCAAGATCCGGACCCTACTACAAAACTCACCACCGATGGCGCCACAATATCCGCTTCGTCGAGCGACGAAGGTGTTGGATCGCTAGGTGGCAGTGCATCGCCGGAGCAAGCCCCTGGTGACGCAGCAGCGGAAGGTATCGTGTCTAGTAGATCTTTCTTTTTGTCATTTTGTTGCGAATTGTCTCAAATGATGCAGCTTCTGTTGCCAAGCAACGCATGACAACATGTTCAGATTCGACTTCAAACGAGGTCATCGCCGACTTCTGGCAAACTCCGGAACTCGTACCCGACGACGACCAACCAGACGACGCCTGTTGCGGACGTCGACGAAACAACAGTTACGACAACGGTGCGGGCTTCTCGCCGATCAGCATTGACTTCCAGGGAAAATTGCAAGAACGTCTGGAAGGTGCTGCTTGACGGAAATTTTGGAAGTATACTTTGCAGTAGAGTTTTTCCGTTGTAGCCGCGCCTTTGCCGTAAAAGTTTCGTCTCGCTTGCGTATAATGCACCCCAATCGCTGCGCCGTCAGGAGCAAGGCGAAGGCCAATCTGTTCTCGCAGGAAAGGATCGCACTTTTCAAGGCCTGTGATTTGCAGGTGCCCCGAGATTTATTCGTGGCCAGGAAGCAAACGCTTCTTGTGTTGGTTTCTGTTTCGTTCTGGTGCCCGTTTTTTTCCGCCATTTCGTCGAAGCCAACCAACGTGGACAACAAGAGCGCAAAGTGAAGCTACTGTCGGTTTGTTTGTTCAGGCGTCGTGTCGGCCGCGTCGCCCACCAGCTCGCTGAAATGCGAAGACGGCGACTCGTCCCACTCGGGCCCGGGCTCGATAAGCGACGTCGATTTCGACGGGGAGGACGTCCAGACAGACCAGGTCCCGCACGCCGGTCACTTCACATACGACGACCAGGACAATCCAGGTTGGTCGCTGGCTAGTTTCGCGTCGTAAGCGACTGAAAGAGCGAAATATATCCGGAAACACTTGCGGATCCGTGATAGCACTTCAGTGTCAGTCGAGTGACAATAGCGTGTGTGTAGCGTGCTTGCTGCCTGTGGCCATAATTGATGCTGCATTCTCATTCCGCTGTTGGTAACATTTCTGTGGTCGATGGCAGCACTGTTTGCTGGCTTCATTTCCCAAAACTCGTTACTGTCCAAGTTGCTTTGAGCGCTTTGCTTGCAGCGTTTCGTGACTCTCGGCTCATAAAAAAACAAATTTCTTCCCAAAATGAATTTTTTACGCCGCACCATGCGTATTCTTCCTGCTCGTCGAAAGCACGAGATGCAATAGCGCGCGATTTTCGAACGCGCAGGCATTGTTACGTCACTGAACAATGGCGACGACGTTTTTCGCAGCCTCCCAACCGAGCGAGGGCAGCAGCCTGAGCACGTCGTGCTCGACCTTGGACAGCACCGACACTCTGTGCAACACCACGGAACGGGCGGCAGGCATCGGCGACGGCAACCTGACGGCGACTTACTCGAGCGCCACCGCCGCGGCGACAGACAATCAGGCCTACGTCTTTCAGGCGCCCGTCGACGGAGCGATCGAGGCCGGAAATGATGATGAGCAGCCGAAGCCGATGGCGGCGAAACTTCTGCCCGGCGTGATCTATTTCCCCGGCAGAGCTGTCGCGTGCAACACGAGCGCCACGTCGGACTACGGCAAAGCACTGATGTACGCTGACGCTCACCAAGGCGGGGGTTCGAATCCCGCCGTTCAGCCGGTTTCTGACCCCGCCGGCAACTTGGCGGAATCCTGGTCTCAGCCGGCGTGGCCCGGGGCCAAAGGTACCGGCGACCCGACCGACGATGACTTGTACTCGAAGAAAGCGCCAGGTTGTTCTGGAACTGGAAAGGGGGAGATCGTCACGTCCGAACCAGGCAAAAGCGTGGCCTGGCTGGACGAAGTGGGCAAGGACGATGCACTGGCTTCGTCCTGTAGCCCCGTGGACCCTCCTGCTGACGTCTGCACCTCGTGCGGAATTTACCCCCCTAATGTGTCGACCAGCAGTCCGGACGAAAACAAAGATCCGGAATCGATCTCTTTTCCGGGATCGGATCCGGATTCGGGCGAGGCTCTCGACAAGCTGAAACCTTTGGTGTCGAACATAAAAGACGCGAGCACGTCGTCAACGGACACGCCTAGCATACGTAACAAAGGACATTCCGCTTTCGAACCGGTCCCGGCTTCCGGCAGGGCCGCACGCGAAAGGTCGGTGTCGACGTCATCGATCGGTTCCGACGGCTGGGGGGTGTCTGGCGAGATCGCGAACAAGAACTATCACTTTAGGTGGGTTTCATCGACGCAATCGACGATGCCGAAAAATCCCGACGACGACGAAACGGTGCCTTGCAAAGGTAGGAAAAACACTTCTGAGAGAACCTTACCGAACCGTTGTTGAAACGTAACGAATCCGAATCGCAAATCTCTCTGTTTTCGCTTAACTCACGTTTGTGTTTCATGAGTATGCCTCGTAGTTTTTGTCTATGGACGTAAAAGGATATAACGACGCTAATGCGTTGTTTGTTTTGGTCGTGTCGAGAAGAGGCCAACGTGACGAGGCGTATGTTCAACGTTTCGTTTATTAACACATTTCAGTTTTTGTCACTTAGCCGTTTCCAATTTTTGTCGCCTGCTTGCCCTTGCCACCGTCTCGCGTTGACTCTTTACCGTACTGCAGTGCTGTCCATCGTGATCGACAAGAGGATGCCGCTGCTCGCGTTCAAGCGCCACCTGGCGTTCATCATCCACACGCCGACCAGGCGGTTTTGCGTCTACAAACAGTACAGCAGCCGACAAGAGGTGAGCGCTTCGACCACTTTCTGACGAGGCTGAAAAAATGAAAATGGTCGGTAGGCCGATGGAACAGCTTACCGCGCGCAAGCCGCGCAAACAGAACCTCTCGAGCCGCACTGCCTCAAAAGAGCGGTGACCTGGAAGTCGAACGGCGATGATGATCGGCAAATTTATTGTAGCGCTGGTTTTTCTTTGTTCTGCCTCCAAACTGTGCAGTCATTTCTGTTCTCCACCTTCTGCTTTTCTCTTGCGACAAGTCGTGTCTCTGTTTTCAATTTTAAGTTCGCAAACCTCCTCCTGTTTCCTGATCGTCCAGGTCGAGATGTCCGCGCCTTCCGACGACTTCAAGCTGATCAGCGACGGCGCAAACTTCGTCGTCCGACTCGGGCGCGCTCTGCGCAAAGACGAGTTCCGCTGCAAACTCTATCAGCTGGAACTCGACGAGGAGGAGGTGAGTCTGAGGCCCTTTGATCGCGATAGAGAACTCGTTCCGCGTCTTGATAATAATCCACGTCGATGCGCAAAACCGCGGCGGCGATCGCGTCGCGGTTTTGCCTCGGGGGAAGTTGGTGAACGTAATTCAACTGCAGCGACCTCAGCCTGTTCACTGAATCTGTGTCTCGACGCGCTTGCGGTGTGTTTATGTGTCAACAAGGTGTGTGTTGATGTATCCACGAGCAGCCTTCACTGCGACTACAATATAACGCACAGCGAGGCACTGATCGAATTGCTTTTGTTAGACTTTTGATCAGAAGTCGTGTTTCGATTTCGACAGCGTCGTGCTCTCGATCCTTCCAGTGCACTAATGCTTAACAGCGGATCAAAGTATTCAGCGCCTATGTAGGTTTAAACTTGTGGGAATGTTGCACAAACGTCGAGTGTTGTCACTGCGTTAAATATCGTTCTGTTGCGACATTTGACGCGGATACGAGTGGGCGTTTCCCATGAGAAAAAGTTCCATATATATCAGTTTTGTGCTTGACTGGTCAGGTTGTGAATAGGATTATAGTATTTAGTCGCTTCGTTTAAACCAGCTATGTCCAACCCGCGGCCCAGTTCAGGTTTTCGCAGTAGTGAAAGTATCCTACATACTGGCAACATGTACTTGTTTTGATAACCTTGAATTTAGACACTTTGATGCAGGTTGTCCTCAGTACCACTTTATCACGTCTGTTATCATTGCAGTTAAGATTCGAATACTTTCAGTATATTATCTTAAGCTAAATTTAGTTTGCTAAGATCAAAGTAAGTCATTCAATGTGCGGCTCTCAAGAATAGGTCATTCAATGTGCGGCCCTGGTTAAGATAGTGACATACTTTTTGGCTCAGTAGGACATTTGGGTTGGACATAGCTGCTTTAAACTGAAGCCTTTTGCTTCCTCAGACGGCCAAGCACTTGGTGAACTGGATTGTTCAGCGCAACATGTCGATCGAGGTCGCTCGCAAGCAACTCAGCGTGGACCTGGCCGAACAATGCCACATCCAGGCCGACCCTTCCAGGTTGGTTGGATG
>JGI24159J19872_10006086_pt1 | contig 15669 bp, 8 predicted proteins | sample Ectturendosymbi4_FD_19872 | JGI IMG/M metagenome (IMG submission 19872) | reverse complement strand
TTCAAATCTGGTCGCCAATCTCGGGCTGCGAAAATACAGTCCTTCGTTTATCTGCACCAGTGCAGCTTGCAACTGTAGGCTAAGCTGATGAGCTTTCCAGGGTTGGCGTTTGAAGGTGTACGGTAGTAGTTGGTGGATCTCATTCTTGGACAACAAAAGATGTGACTGGTTTAAAACATTGAAATAAGAAAATTTGAAGCATGAGAAACACATACACTACGATATTGTTTGTGACGTAACAAACAGAACAGTTTTCATAATGTCATCACAATGGATGTTTTAATATAAAACTATTCGAATCGAATGTACTTCTAAACTACTGTAGCTGAGATTTGATTAGCTTTTGTACGATATGTTGAAAAACGCCGTTTGCGTTCTTTGCCCGATTAACAATAATTTTGAGTTGGAGGCTTCATTGCTCCAGTAGACCCCAACAGGTTTTCATTGACCCCCTGGCCATTCAGTGACCCCCATTCGACCCCATGACTATTTATCGACCCGCTTGGATTGTCCACTTGACCCCCGGGAGTCGATATCGACCACTTTGAGAACCACTGTTTTAGAGCAATCGTGGGCAAAGCTGGAAAAAGTGAAAGTAGAAAACAAACAATTGTAAAACTGCGCATGTCCTTGGGACCCTGGGATGAGGTATCACTGTCATTCTTAACAATGGAGTTTTAGATTTCTCAAAAATAAACTCTCGTTTCCTCAAAACAAATGGCTTGTGCACTAATCGTGTTATACAGTAGTTGTGACGATGCACAGTCTTATCACACGCAAAAGGCTGAAGCCAACGTTTTTGCTGAACTATTGCCAAACAAGAGGAGATCGACACAGGAAAGTACCATTACTGCAATATGAAGCATCAGGCTTACCAAACATCTTTTTAATACACAGAAAGATAACACGTACCCAACCAAGGTATCCAGTGGTGAACAATGGGAGGTTCTGCTACTTTCTGTTTTCGTCGAGCAACGCGCCACCATAAATATAAGCAACACATCAGCACCAAACTTGAAACTACTGCGTCGAGCATGGCCTATCTCTGCGCACAAAAATGACATCCTGATATCGAACAAAATTTTTATTGAAGACTTCTTCTTGCGAATGCCATTAACGAACTCGCATCTTCAAGGTTATTAATCTAATTCTCACGCAAGGTTCAGTTTCCAACATGAGTATGTAAGCAAGAAAAGAAAATAGTTCACCATCAAACCAGAAGCAAACATCACTGAACGAGTCTGCACAGTTCCCAAATACGTTCCACGTCTTTCAAATAGACTGCCCTTCACAGGTCAGCTTGTAAATAGGCTGCCACTCATAAGCGAACGTGAAGGGAAACTGAGCTCACTCATGCTTTTCAATGCATGAGCATGTTGCCCTGGCGAAACAAAGTACCGCTTCTCCGAGTTCGTAGGTCAGGAGCGAAATTAATCAAGCGTGCAAACAAAGTTAAAATTTATAGCAGACAGAGACGCGTGCCTGAGCATTTGAGAAGTACAAAGTTTATATTTCATAGTCGTGTGCAACGGGAAGTCTGGGGAGAAGCTACTCCCTTCGACATGCAAAATTTGATAAAATCGGGATGGGCAGGGCGGTATTTTTTATTATAAAACAAAAAGTTTGAGTTCAAATGAGAAACTAAAGACAGTGATAGTATCGAAAATTGCAAAGTGAAACATGAAGAATTGGAAATACAGGAATTGAACCGTAAAAAGAGTGAAAAGCCAACCTTTTCTGATATCTTCGGTTTGGAAACATCGGTGAAAATGTTCTGTTCTTCAGTTCATTACTCGGCAATCTTACCGAAATCTCACACGATGAATAAACTCTTTAGCAAAAACCCAGAGTTACAGATGGCATCCCATTTCGGAAAAAAACAGTTTCCGTTCCACTCCCCCACATTTCTGTAAAACGCCTTCCCGAATGCCCCTGGCGGTTTGGCATGTTTTTAGCTGAAAATCAGCTTTTTATCGCTTTAGAAACTACAGAATATGCTAAACCCTATACTGTACATGAAAAATGCACTGCAAACAAGGTAATTCTACCGAACAATTTGGTTTGACCCATGAAAGCGTTTACTTGGCGATATGCAGTGAATCTCTTGGGAACATCCGTTTCCGTTTCACGGGTCACGATTATCTCATTAGCCGTCTTGGAGGAATTTATAGTAAATATTCTTAGTGATATCATCATGAGGTAACCAACTGCAAGCTTTGCTTGAAGACAGCTGCTTCACGGGAATATATTTTTGTGCAGTCCATCTATAGTACTAAAGATACTGTATAATCATAAACAGGTCAATCTCTGGAATTAGTCTTATTCAGTTTTTTTTTACCTACTAGCAAAGCATCTGTGACAAAGTTGTGCCTATTCTTATGTGCTTTCACATAACATTATTCCAACAATTCTGTTGTTTATAGAAGCTATGAATGGGAATCTTTAAATATGATCTTATAATACCAAACGTCCAAGATTGTGTGAAACAATGTTAGCACCCTCTGAATAAGCGCTTAACAATTACAGAGTGGGAAGAAAAAGAATTTCTGCATGTTTGGCTTTACGGTTTTCTATTGACTGCGTTGTCAGCAAATATAGGAGCGACTGTACTGGTGAAGTAGATATTTTTTCTGGGAAGAGCTTGTGACGCATTAAGCGCAAAAAATACTTCTTCGGCATTTGGTATAATGATTCTTCAAAGCTATTCTCCACGAATATCTATGTGAGACATTTGCTTTCCCTAAACTCATTAATTTAGATTTTTCGTCGTAAGCCCTGCAAAAATGTAGGCAAAGTGATGTCGTTCTGCTTAGAAAAAGATATCCATTGAAAAAAGGCAAATTATTCGGCGAGACAATTGACAACCAAACCAATGAACTTCTCTCGCGAAGTAATGCCTGCACTACGGCAGAGTTAGTTCTGAAACATATAGACTTAAAAGTACAGTGTTAAAAAAGAAACTATTTAATTTGAGTCCTTAATCTAACTTCGGTACCGGCAGCTTGAATCATACCAGATCAGACTTCAAAAACACAGTTACAATTTTGCTAACTTCGCAGGTGGGTAGTTCTTAGGTGCAAATCATTCAAGTGGTTTGTGTTGGAAGCTGGTATAGCTTGCACGAAGGTTTCCAGCGCTTGGAAGGTTATGAGCGCCCTATGTTGTGTTTACTTTTGCTTAAGAACAATAGCACTTGATCAGGCAGCAACAAGCGATCCCTGTCTCTCAAAACAAAGTTTGAACTCTGTGCGAATTATTAAAGAGAATGGAATAGTACGGCATGACAAAACTAAACGAGAGAAAACAGCTGTATACAGAGTTTAGACGTGGATGAGACCAGTCACTTTCCTAATGCCATCTCTGTTTTTCAAATGAAATGAACTTAGTCTTCTCCATGGATGCTGTATACCCCGGTGTGGATGTGTACCACCATCGCCAGTGTTCGTCATGGTCAGCAACAAGGTAGCCCAACGTGGTGACATACCGATTTAACGTTTGATATTTGCTCGCAGTTTCTTGGAACGCTTAGTTCTACGTCCTTTCTATCTCGCATTTTCCGGCTGTAAATTCATAGCAGTCGTCTTAATAGTTCGAGCAAGTAGAAACGAGCCGTAATGCTTTGCCACTGTTTTAACTATCTTAATAGGTTACAGCTGAGGCTAGCAAAAGAGCAGAAGAGCTTTATGCACCAATCACTATCTCAAGAAAAACTGCGCGCAATTACCAGACCTTTTGAGCAACTGGGGCTTTTACTTTACGAAATGCTATGAAGTTCCTCATATGATCATACACCAGCCACTTTCAACAGTAAACTGCGACTACACAAGCGTGAAACTGCCAGTAAAACCACGAGATAACCCTGAGTAGCAAGTTAATGCTAAAAAGCGTGTGTCAAATGTGTCCTGATACTGTGTTATTTGCCCATGGAGACTTAATATTCAGTCAAGCCTACTCAAGCTTAGAAATTGTACACCATAAGGCTTACAGTTGTTCTCTGTTCACAAAAAAGCTTGTAATTTGCGCCTGTTAAGTTAATGAGTAACAAGTGTCCTGCCACAGTAGTTTCAACCGCTTAAGAAATCATGTTCACATACCCAACTAAAGCTTGTGGGACTGATATCCGAGTTACCAGTTCTATTCAGAGTTGCGATTTTGCCTTCAACCAATGATGGCATGAGAACATCTTAAATCCTTATTTGTTTTGATTCAATTTGAATCTACAGAAGACATTAGAAGCACATCCACACTGACTGTTTAAATCGGTGATGCTCCACAGCGACGTCAGCAATTCGTACCAATCAGACTTGCATTATTACACGGTGATGTTTAGAGCGATGAACCTTTACAAACCGAAAACCAATTTTCATTTAACACACAGAAAAGATTAACCGTAGTTTAATAAATTGCACTGAACAATCAGTCAAAGTTACGTTATATCGTTCGAAGATTATTCCGTACAGTTACTCGTGACCCCGGTATAGATGGGGAAGTGAGAAAACCATTCTCTAAAACAGGGCTTATCAAACTTTTTTGTTCTGCGGCCCTATTTTAAAACACGTTTTCCTGTACGACCCTCTTGACATATTGCCCAGATGTTAATGATACATGTAAACGTCCCATTACAAATACCATGAGTCATTTTTGTCTGTGGCGAAATCACACAAACGCACACAATCCACGAAAGCAGCTATACAGTAATAAAAATAACAAATGGAAACCGTAACGCGAAAAAAATCAACAAAATACAATTCAGTTTATAGAAGTTATCAAGCACAAGTAATGGGATGGATCCACTTGATTTTCAAATAAACCATCCATTCGTAGATTGATACAAGAAAACGTTGGGCGATGGACATTGTCAACATTTTTCAAACAACATCGGTTCTGGACTTTATGATTATCAATTTTGGAATGCAGCTTCACACAAATATGTTGTGCAAAAGGCTAAGATTTTATGAATGGCTAAATCAAAAACGGCTGGGCGTTCATTTGTTGTTCTTATCCAAAAATAACATAAGCTCTGTTTTGAAAATTCTAGTTGCAAACTTCATCGCTTAATTATTTCGAAAACTCATCCTGGGCATAGCAGGTGTGTGGCCTCCTGAAATTTTAACTGTGCATGGTTTGAGGATCTAACTTTTCCTGAATCAAAGTCCTAAGCACTTCTGAACCTGTGTATGAAGCTTTCAACTTTAAATTACTCAGTGTGCACTCAAAGCATTTGGCCTAGTAGCCCCAAGACTAGACTTAGAGCTCTAACCACAAGCCTGCCTTTGTGTCGTAATCGGAATGAATGCAATAAAGTCAATATTGGTCAGTATAGGCCTACGTGAACGCATTCATGACGAAACAACGCATAGCTTGTTGTGCATGGTTGATTATAATCATTTGATAGCTGAGGCAGACATCCTAGTAAACAACTGACAGCATCAAGCACAGTTTTGCCCCTAAAAATGCAGTAGAAATAGATTCACTGCACGCCGACTTTTGATTTTCTTTGGAAGGTTGACCCCTCAACTAGTAGGGATCTCTACAATAACCTGCAACCCAGTCCCTACACAAAAAGTTTATATCTGATTTTTCAAGCCAATCTGTTTCGCGGCCAGGAAATTTCATTGCGCCACCCCACATAGGGTCGCGAGTCGCGACCCATAGTTTGAGAAACTCTGCTCTAAAACAGTGCCATTCAGCATAATAACCAGTTTAATCCCATGTGTCTTACGGATCATTCACTAAGTTACATGTCACTGTGCAGTAGCGCACCAAGGATGCAGGACAACCAACGTTGGCTTGACATTTCATAAACTGATGAATCGATACAAAATTGATGTTTTATGTTGGTTTTTATCACAGCGTCATTAGCCCCGGTGCGAAAACCACTGACAGTGGCGTGCAGAGGTCTACTGGTGCCCGGGGCGACTGCTTGATTGGATTCCCCCCTTCCAAATCCTAGTATTGAGCAACGGCGTATGGTGGTCATTGTTACTGGATATACATTGTTTGCGACGTCACAATATGACGTCATATTCACGTTTGCAAACCAACGTTTTGGTAAAGTTTGTTGACACAACATGCATATTCAGGGACGCCAGGGAAGCGGTTGGGCAGGGAGAGCAGTAAAAGATTTGAGGACAACGGAAACTTACAAAAAGCAAAAAAATCGTTACAAATTATGTTTTTTTTCTGTTCATCAACAATGTTGACCTCAAAAATAATAAAGATTATACAAAATTCTGAATTTTCTGGGTGCTCGAATAGCTGCAATGAATTTGATTCAAGTCGATCTTGATAAACCATGAAATTACCTATGATACTGTTATGTGAAAGGCACTTCTGCCCCCCTTGCCCGCCTTTTGAAAGAGCAGAGGGGACAATGCCCCCGCCATGCCTCCATTCTCCAGCGTCTCTGTGCATATTATTCTTAGATTCTACACGCACTCTTCACTCGTTGTTGTAGGCTACAATGTGTCACTGTAATGAACACAAATTGATTATCAGCACTCTCCAAGTTGGGAGACAGAAGCACGACACAGCACTCAACACTAAGACACAGCAGTTCACAACTGCAAAAATATCCGGCAACGCGTTAAAACAGGGGAGCAGAACACAGTTAGTGCTGCAAGGCTGCGCGAATGTCTCGTCGAATAGCAGTCGATCAGAAGGTATGCGGCGGGGATGGCGAACACCCAGGGTTGTGTTGCAGTTGACTGCATCGCCTTGAACTACTGAGGCAAGCACAAGCGAAAGATGGCCATTCAGGGCATTAACTAACAGGAAAGCAACCAGCAGTAATAGAGATCGATCATTGACTTCACTTTACCACTACTAGGTTGCACTATCATTATATAGGGATAAGTGAACTACGATAATTCGCTTGTGGTGACTATCACAATTACTAGTTACTCATGGCACCATCTAGCGGTGACCCTTTAATTACATGTGGCGCCATTTCCAGGCCGCCACAGTTAACAGTTTGAAACTTGTAAATTCCACAAGAATTGAGAGTGCGCATAAAGTACGCAAGAAAATTTTTGTTTTGTGGATGTTATATGTAGGCCTACAATTACTAAGGTGTAGGAACAGATACGACTTGTGTGAGCCGTTATGATCATTCTGCCTAAACTGCTAATAATTTATGACGAAGCTCGGAATCTGCGCATGTTGCAAGCACAGGTGTGCGACTGCAACACAAAAAACGAAATCGGAAGCTAGTGCGATGCATCACAAAATCAGCTAAATCAAGCAAGTCGCAATAGGACAGTTTTGAAATTTGGCCCAGAAAATCAATTAAACATCCATAATTATTTTCAGGGTTGATGTAATTGGACCCAACCAAAAAAACCACCCGAAAAAAATAAATCCCACCAAAAATCCCACTCTTCATTTGAAAAAATGCCATGAAGTAAAAAGTAAAATAAGCAGCACACTTGTACAGCTAACTGTAAATTTGTTTTTAATGAAACCAAACGAACAGCAACGAATTTAAGGACATGAAAAAAGCGAAGAATAATTCGAACAGTTTGAGTAAAGTCTACTGGTTATCTGTTTCAGCTTTGTATAATCGGTACATTTTAATCAATTTTTCTGCCTTCTCTGCATCCAAGCTGTTTCTGATGTTGACCGATTTATGCGAGCACCCTGTCCCTGTTGCAAGCTCTCCGTTGGCGTTGCGTTGAATGTGCGATTCACCACGAACGGGATGTACGCGAAGAGCAACATCCATGTACTGTATATCCTTTGTGGCGTGAACAAGCAAAAATAGAGTGATCTCGTCGGGTGATCTTTATTGTTGCTAGCTGCCACAGTGTGAAGCTTTGCGCACTTGCCGCTCGGGCTTTCCGATCGCAACATCCCCAATAGGACCTTGGCGCATAAAAGACTCAGCAGGGGTAAAATCTTCCCCTACTATGACTTAACAGCTCAATTTACGTTATAAGAAAAATATTTTTAACTTGCGTTACCACGGTAAATCAGAGCTAGGGTGTTTTAAAGTTTCCCTGCAAAAGTATTTTATTTTCCGCATGGGCTTCAAAATAATTAAATATACACAATGCCAAACGAGTTTTTCTTACATAATGACTTTTGAGACAAAATGGCATGTGAAACCGTGTATTTCAGTTCGTTTTAGAGTTCATGACATTACTCTCTTTTACCTTACTTAACAACCAAGAACTGCAACACAACATTGAAAACCTGAAGGTTGTTTCGGGAAAGTTTGCTGAGATGCTGGGACGATTTACTTTTATGTACCGGTATCGTATATGCAATTCTGGTCCTTCGTTTGTTGCTTTTCTGCATTTGTGACCCTAATTGCCTTTTATCGTCAAGGTAAAAGCAAAGCATTTAACGAGTACCTTGATACGACTTTGTCCGTTCAGGATCAAAGACCTCTGCATTTACATTCAGCATCTTTAGATTCCAATCTAGGCAGTTTTGCGCACATCGCCCGAAGGCACCAGGAAGTCATTCCAGTGCCAAACGCTCTGCTGTAAGTGGAGTGCCTGGTCACATTGCGAATACTAAGTAAATCCAGCCCCATTGACAATGTGAAGAAACCGCTAGTTGCTGCAGTGCGAACTAGGCCGGTAACTAAGAGGGGGTTTATACCCCCTGGGAATAATGTGTTGGACATAGTTTAAAACCATTGCATTTCTAATCGTGTTTACGAATGTCAAATTTGGGCCTCCCTCAGAAAACCCTTCGCCCCCCCGTGTTGTCGCAAGCTGGATACGGAGCTGACTTGTAGCCAACACATCACGAGAATTTCTTGCACTACTTTTCCATTTAACGTCTCCATTACTGCTGTCCTCTTCGTCTGAACTGCTGCTCTGCTGATGTGGACTGACGGTAGCAGGTACAACTACATCGTCACCTGATTCATGTTTCTGTTCCACTTCATATGATGTGTCATCATCCGTACATGAGTCAAGGGCCACATTAGCAACATCCTCCGCTGTCATTCGAGTGTGCGACATGACGGAAAAACAAGCAAACAAGTTCAGCAATAAGAAACAACTTCACTAAATGCACTGTCTAACTGACCGCTACCTGAATACCTGTACAACGATATCTTCAATATACAGTATATGCAATAAAACCTGACAAACGACATTGAAGTCCAGACAAAACAGCATGTTTGCCACCAGATTCTAACCATCAGTCGGTACATGAAACAATGGACATGGTCAGGTGTAAAAAAGCAACACGAGAAACAAATAATCAGATTTTGATATCACCAGCCATTCGGTGTTGAAAACAACACCTTTGTAAACGGCGGGGTGCAAAAATTAAAGAGATCGAGTAACTGTCACAAAAATGGAACCGAACCACACCCACCATATTTTTGAAAAGCGATAGGTCTTTTAGGAAAAGAAATCTTGAACTCACAGGATGTGCACTTCTTGCAAGAATTGAATTTAAAAATCACTGGGTTTCGAAAACAACGCCTCAGTACAGGGACACCGGAAAGAGGTGCATGGCGGGGGCTTTGCCCCCCGACCTTTCGTAAGGGGGCAATGAAGGGAGCTTTTTACAAAAGTAATATAAATTTATAGGTAATTTCATGGTTTCTCAAGATCGACTTGAAATAAAACTATTGCACAGCTATTCGCGCACCCAGAAACTTGAGAATGGTTTCCTATAATTCCTGGTATTACTTTTGAGGTCAACGTCGTTGCTGAACAGAAACAAGCATAATCGGTAGCGATTTTTGTATTTTATAGGTTTTCATTTCCCTTAACTTTTTTCTGTCCCCCCGCCCTACCGCTATTCTGTCTCGGTAAAGCTAGTTCTGAATCAACGCTATGCGCTACAACAGCGATACTGACAGCGCAGTTCACAACAGCGAAATATAAACACTACAGGAAAACGAAATAAACCGCAATGCTATGGTTTCTCAATGCTGCGACAACGGAGCATACATAATACAATGGCGGCCAACTGGCAATAACGCGTCACCAGCGTCACAAACATCAGATCAGTCTGGCTGCAGTAATAAATTGCAGTCGTCAGCCAGGGGTAAAATCTAGGGATGAACTGCTATCCAGGTTCACATCTAGTAATGAAATACTACCGGACGTCATGTTTATTGTTTAACCACTGTCAAGAATTACTGGCTACCAACACTGGGCGAAAATTCGTTAGATGAGATTCTGTCTTGTGCCTATCAGCCAGCTCATAGTCTGACTAAGCTATCTTGTTCAAGAGGCAGCATACGACATTGTGAAGTAGGCGAATTAGCCTTGTTGTTTACGAAAAAGAGTTAATTTTGAACGGTTTTAAAATTGTTGGTTGGGCGGAATACTTGCGGTTCCAATTTACACACGTCAAACTTAAAACTGTGACTGCGCATGCGCCAACCACGGCAAGCTGCGCATTCGCCTACCACGGCAAATCTTTTTCCAGACGTCTACTGCGCGGGATTTCGGGAAAACCGTGATTTGAACGTGAACCATCTTGGTCATTGTGACTTAACAAAGGATCATCCTGACAGAAGCTTCGATGCAGCTAGGTAAACACCCGGAACTGCAACAGGACAAGCAATGTAGACCGAAGTGGCGGCAATCTTGTCTTTGCCAAAGAGCACGCTGGCCTCGCTCTGGCACGGATACATAAAAATATCAGGTCGCTCAACGACAAAAAACACCGGGCCGCTTACTGGCTTTGGTCCGGGCGTAAATGCTCAGATAATCCGCCCCTGTGCAGTGACCGCAGGTTAACTGGTACCGCGGCGAAAAATCCAGTTCCTGCAAAAAGCTGCACAAGCGCTTTTTTTGCGCGCAACCAGAACCCAAAATTGGGCAAAACACTGTTGTTCATCTGATTTCGCTGGCAAACATTGATTAGTGAAACATAACCGACTCATCGTCAATTCGCTTTGTGAATGATTATGTTGTTAAAGTTGGTCCAACCATTTGAAGTAAATGGGACTTTTGTGCTCGATGATATTTCTCTACATTTCAATAATGGCAGTTTTTGTTAACCTGGCGAACAAACGCTTTGAGTTGGTGTAAAAGCCATCGAGAATCTTTCCGTCAACTGAGGCTGTCATTAAACTGAGCATGGATTTCCAGATTGGCAGTACGTCTTTTGACTCCAAATGCCACGAGAAAGGACCCATGTAGTAGTATAGAAAACTGGTTTTGGCCTCGGAATATCTTAACGGCTTAACATTGTTGTGTCTACGGGCCAATTTCGTCCTCAAAACACCGGTTATGTGAACATCTTCCAAGTGCATGCCAGATCGGTTTGTGACCATCGATATCCGGTAGATGTCGCCAAGGATGGGAAATCCAAATAAACTCATTCCTCCGTGACAGAATGGTGGGAAGTGTTCGTGTTTATACAGTTGAACTGACACCACATATTTTGAACGTTTGTCTCTTAAAAATAAAGAAAAAGGCTTGTCAAGCAACCACTTTCGGAATAAGAATAAAACTACAAAACTTTGGTGGCACGCAAAGCATGTTCATATTGAAGGCTAACTTTGTTTGAGGTATCGATGTTGTGGTTCATTAGAATGAAAGCGACCACAACCTCGGTAAATGTCAATCAAATCCAAAATATGGAGAAAGTTAAGCACTATATGTTTGAAGAATAGTCTAAATTTACGTATGTCGAGTTAATTAAATCAAAAACAGAAGACATCTACTTTCACACGTCTTTTTACTACTGATTTTATTATTGACAGAAGTTCTCAATACGCATATGTGGGATGACTATTTTGCAGCCACAACAAAGGCAGCATTTTCTGTGATGGGGTAGCCAGGTTGTTTTTTAATATCAAGCTGCTAGGTGAGTTATAACTGTTTAAAAAATCAAGATATAACACATTTAAAAATGGCTCATTTGAAAAGGACATGACTGACTGAATCATGAAAGTGTATTGTTTTTTCATAAAGAAGTAGAACAGTTATTTTTAGGTTTTTACTTGATTCAACCAAGGAAAGCAATGTGTTTGATGATTTTATGAATGTGAAACTTGGGCAGTGTAGTCAAATGATATGCGCGAGTTTTGTAAGTTTTCTTCCTTAACCACAGCATGTCTAAGAAAAACATTCTGGTGTAAATAAACGAGAGTAATTCGCTGTTGTAACAATTTTCAGTTCGGTTCGGAGAGGGTTGGGTTTAGCACCGTTACCAGTTTTCTGATTGTGTATGAAAAAAGCGGATATCCTCGATTTCTTGTAGCCTATTTGATACGAAATTGATTTGAAATTCTCGAGTCAAATACACAGGAAGTACAGTACTTATATTTGAAAAATTATTTCCAATACGAGTTTTCATGATTCCTTACTTCGTAAGGTTGTAATTGCACGCAACACCGCATTTTGGCTTTAACCAGGTCAATGCAAAGGTAAAAAACAAAATAAGGCATTCACGTAAGCAATGTGACTGCAACATAATTTAAAAATAAGAGATTCCGAGAGCTAAAAGTTGTTTCAGAATAAGCCAGTCGGCGAAATGTAACCACGATTAGTTTGGAAAACTTCCGAAATGTTACGTTGGGGAAATCTCCGCAATGTTTTTTGCTAATTCGCGCCAACTGGTATCTGCTATGTACCGACTGGCATCTTTTTGGTGATTGTTTCCTATTTTACGCTGACGTTCTAAGAAAATTAGTGAAAGCATTAGATCAGTGGTTCTCAAACTTTTCTGCACGTTGACCCCCAATTAAAGCATACAATTTTCTGTAGACCCCGTGGCCTAGCCCAACAGTTACTAATACAAGGAATTGTTCTCCTTCCTACTGCGTACGTAGCCAACTACTGTACTACCAGTCGAACAACTGCCAAACTGCGACACATACACTACAATATTGTTTGTGACGTAACAAACAGAACAGTTTTCATAATGTCATCACAATGGATGTTTTACTATAAAACTATTCGAATCGAATGCACTTCTAAACTACTGTAGCTGAGATTTGATTAGCTTTTGTATGATATGTTGAAAAACGCCGTTTGCGTTCTTTCACGATTAACAATAATTTTGAATCGGAGGCTTCATTGCCCCAGTAGACCCCAGCAGTTATTCACTGACCCCCTGGCCATTCAGTGGCCCCCATTCAACCCCATGACTATTTATCGACCCCTTGGATCGTCCACTTGACCCCTGGGGGTCGATATCGACCTCTTTGAGAACCACTGCATTAGATGTTAATGGTTGATTGAGGCAGCTACCTATCTATGCACGTCAGTGATAAAAATGTTTGGGAAATATGGCAACGTTGCATACTTTGGGCTTTTTGTTACAGAACACTAAACTGGTCGTGATCACCCTTCCAAGGGAAATATGTAAGTATGAGCTTGTCGACACTGCGGATTCGCATTGCATACAGATTTAGTGTAAAATACATTTGGAAGTAGGATTAATATGACCATGTTTATCTTCACAGAGGAAAAAATGAAAGGTGCCTGCGCCGTAGGCCTTTAAAAAGCAATTTCAGGATTATTATCAAGATCTACTGTATTGATAATAGGCTTGATGCATTAATCGCTCATAGTTTGGTAGTAATTACGAGATTTTCTAGCTTTTGTATTTTTTCAGATTGAAACTTTTTACTAAGCAAAGAGAAGATCTTGCTAAGAACAGATCAACAAATTAAATTTACAGTAGATTTTCTTGCAGAAACTTTTATTGTGTTTTTCTGTGCAAAAAATTTTATTTCAAGATAAATGAAGATACGTGCTTTTCTAAACAGCAAACCTAATGTGGACAAAATTTCAATTTTGTACTACTTACACATGGGACCATATTCATGCAAGCACATTTAATAAATTTTCTTTACACTTTCGTATAGTTTTGCACAATTTCGCACTGCTCACCAATTTCAAACATCTGTCGCATACCTAAATGGTTTGCTGGCGGGGTGTAATGATATCCGCAATAAATTACATGGTTGGCGATATACTCCTCACGATTGGATACCAGAAAGTCGTAGGTGATTGGAATATTTACAGCGCAATCATCATCTGTGAAAGCGAAGAAATCACTGCGATTCCCCCATTCGTAGCAAAGCCACTGATAGCCCGAAAGTACTTTTACTGGGAGATGTTCATAAAGGTCCGATACATCAGCCTGGATGATATCGCCATGTGCAGAACTTTCCTTTTCCAATGAACGTATTTCCTCATTTTTAAGAGATTTTCCAATCAAAAATACAATTCCAAATCTGCATTCAAGAAGTGTCAATAAGAACTTTTGGTAACTGTATTGAAATTTAATTTTCGAGTTTAACTGCTTGTCTTATAGCAACACTGAAATAATGGACTACTGCAGCTGTCGCTTTTATACCGTTCTCCATTTACAGAAATTATTGAACCCCATGTTTTCCTGATTCTTTCTCTTCTTTGAAAATTTGAACAAGTTGATTTTATAATGGTAACGAAAAGATAATGGGCCGTCCTTTTTTCCAGCATCCACGGCCTGCAAAACAACACGTTTGGAAAAGTTGGTTTTGAAAGACTTGTCTTCAGCAAAACTGACATCGTTTGCAGAAGGTACCTACAATGCAACAAGAAAACTAACAGCAAGATGATGCGTCAGCAAAAGTTATTTAGTGATGCTCTCCCCACAAATTGAACGTAAAAAGGCAATATGGTTAGAATACACTAGAAAAACAATTTTGACAAATTTTTAAATCCGAATTTAAAGTTTTTTTGTGTATCTTTGGGGGCATTGATTGTAAAAATGATGCTTACATTTTTGCAAAGTCAAGGATTTCGTCACAATTTCTGATTTAATAAATTCCAATTTATGTACAAATAACAGCTGTGGACTGAAAAGAATGATTCATAAATACCCAAGAAAACATGACTCGCGCGTAATGATAATGGACGAATATGTCACTCTTCAACGTTGATTCATAGAGATTTGGAAACCTCGAACGAATCTATTGAAATGCCGTGCTTTCAGGTGGCAGCGCTTCTACAACTGCTTTGAAAATCCACGTTTGATGCGCGAAGGCAAAGTTATATCAGACAAACAAAAACTTTTCTAGTGATACTTTCAACGGTCGTAAAAATGTACCCATTACAAGTCTTTCAAAACAAAACCTGAATGTTGCAATAGAGTGACTGTGGTTTAGAAGGCACAAAACATCAGTACTTGGCAACGACAAAAGAGCTGGCAAAGAGCTCACCTTAATCGTCCAGGTTCAGGCAAGAAGCACAATTCAAGTCTTAGTTTAGGCTACCGAAAATTCCCGTAAGATAAATAAATTTGCAACAGATTATGATCCACAATCTATCAGCGTATTGATAATTTGTGCTTTTCCTGATGTGCTTGCTAATTTACTGTATTTGCGCTTTGTTGCTGGCCTTACTCTACGGTACTATTATCTCTCCAGTTATCAAAATATTTTCTCAAAATAAGTCACAGCTCTAATGTCATTTGTCCTGTGACAATTGAAACATATACAACCTTGCTCAAATTTTTTTTTCAATTTATCTACGAGTCGCGGATTGGACGTAATTGTAAAACTACCAACTCAAGCTTATCGGTAGACAATGAACCAAGTGCAAGATGTTTGTGAGCGTTGTTTGTGAGCAAGATGTGAACCAAGTGCAAGATGATTTGAAAGATGTTTGTGAGCGTTCACCTTAACTGAGCACACTTTTGGCTTCTGTGTTTTGTTTTTATTTTGTTTTGAACTCATGTTTTGTGCTT
>JGI24159J19872_10006085_pt1 | contig 15670 bp, 12 predicted proteins | sample Ectturendosymbi4_FD_19872 | JGI IMG/M metagenome (IMG submission 19872) | reverse complement strand
GGTTATTTAAGACATTGAGTTTATGTAAGTCACTTTTATAGACTGAGGCCCAGAGAGTTATTGCATATGATAGTTTTGATTTAATGAGTGCATTATATAGTATTTTTAGAAGATTTTTTGAAAGGATTACCTGCTCAACATACCTGCATTTGGATCTACGATTTTGAAAATCTTTTACAGAATTTTATGTGAACCACACTTTCATGCCGTAAAAAGTATTTGCTTCTATAAAATGTTTCAATAATAGAAGTGGGACACCAAATTCTATTGGAAAGCAAAACGTTTTGCATTTTTAGTTATGTCTTATTCTCAACCACTTTCACTGTTTCCGTAACCTGTCCTTCCGGCGCTCTGTGCGTTAGTTTACCTGTCACTCCCTAACGAAGGCACCTGCCGTAGTATACAAACGCGAAACTAATATTATAACGGGAAAATGCGGTGGTTCTATGTCTTGCTGCTTCCTGTTGTTGAAATGCGTTTTTCTTGAAGGTCATCAGACAGCGGCAGCAATGAGGTTGATTTTCATCGATACTCCACGTGTTTAGTTCTTTCGCAAACCGACATGGTCACTTTAAGAGAAGGACCGGAATGTAATGTCGACACTGTTTCCAAACAAGCTGAAGTTGAGTGCTCCACGAAGGTTAGAACAATTTAGTTGCGTTCGGCTAATTTGTCAAATTATGTGAAAGTTACTTCTGGCCCTACCGTTTCTATGCAAGTTAAACATTGCTTACGCAGTCACGTAGATTAACAGCGCACTCACCTTGATCCTCTGCAGACACATCAGTGCAGCTTTCCGTTCGTTTTGCAAGTGTTACTCAACCGCTTTTATTTTTTCTGCCACTGGCATTCCGCCGCTCTATGCGTAAATTTGCAGAGCGGCGGAAGGTCAGTTGTAGAAACACGAAAAGTGGTTGAGAAACACTTTCCTAGCCCGCAACGTTGCACCGTGCTAAGGTCGAAGTTATTCTCGTTTCTTCGGTATATATTAGGCCTGCAGTTGTCTTGACTGTGGCTGTGCAAAATAACAGTATCGGCCGGCGTGGATAAATGATGCTTTAAAAGAGTGAAGCACTAAAGTACCGATGCACTTTAATGAGGGCAATGAAGACGATTGATAGCTTTTTTCATCAAGACTGTTTTAGCGCGTGTTGAAAAATAGCACCTTTGATGCACACTACATTTTATCACCTAAGGGCGGAAATATTTGTGATTTCTGAGCAATTGACTTTTGTAATAAATGTCATGTGCCGAAAATACCAGTATTTTTTGTTTTTATGCAACCCTGTACTGTTGCAGACATGGAGTAAAATTTGCGACTGCTTTGTTCTAACGAATGCTGTTTGAGTTGTCTCGTATCAAGCTTTGCTGTTTTCGTTAGCCCACCAACTCTCCACAGGATTTCTGCCTTTGCAAAAACTCGCCTCACTTTTGCGCAGAGTGAGACTGCCAGTTCAGTGAACTGGAACAAAAATGAGGCTGGTCCTAACCTTCTTTTCGTCATGCTGAAGACCCAGCTGCTTAAGGTATTACTAGAAAAAAAATGTTTGTACTTTATTTGTGCGTAAAATGTTGAGAATAACCTGCGTTTTGGTTTTATTGTTCTATTGCAAGGCTGCCCAACTCGCGGCCCCCGAGGCCCGCGATGTAATAAGTTCGTAAGCAGACTTTTTAAATTTTTAGTATTTCTATAGGCTCAAGTATATTTGCCATCAATACACACCAAAATTATACCTGTTGTTTCTGTTATGGGCCTACCGACCATAAACTTGTATAACAAACGCTTCGAAAATACAGTTAACCTCGGTTAATCCGGATTCGATTTGACCGACAATTTTATCCGGTTTAGGCGAAGATCCGGATTAACCGAAGATGGTTGTTTCTTGCCTGACGTCACCTAAGTACTGAGATATCGGTAAAAATTACTTAAATTGAACATATTTACGACCCAACAGCAGACTTTTGCAGAAGCAAAAAGAATTTATTGATGCATTTACAATGGTAGATCAGGCTAGTAACCGCCATATCCAATTGGTTATGAACAATCTTAATATCATAATTTGGATTACTTGGCTGCGAAAAAATCTGGGATTTCGGACTGACGCAGAGATTTCTGCGACTGGTCTATAAGCAGTCACTCTGTTTGGAAGGTAATGCCCTCCAGGCATCTTACCGAGTACAGTACACTCAGGGATAATGCTCTACACACGCACACTCAACACTGATCAACAGACTGAAACCGTGGTGCGGAGCAGTGTTGCCACTATGTATTAACAAGTTTCCCTTACAATAAGAATGCAAAATCCCTACATTTCCCTACACAATCTGAAACAAAAAACGCAATAATCTTTACCTACAACATCTGGTCTTGAAACACGACATACTATAAAGTTAAACGTTGCAACATTAAGAGTGCAAGATCAAAATTACACCTGTAAAACAAGCATCATTACACTTACAGAAAGCACCATTGCATAAAAACATGTCACTTTTTTTGAAAAAAAAATATCTCAATGTCTTCTAAGACTTGCCAGCACCTTTCGCAACAAATCTTAAGAACAACGCTTGCAACTCTCCAGTTGGTTGCAATTGACAAAGAAAAAGTCTCAGTGATAGAACCAACAGCTTCAGAATTTTCCAATTTTTCGAAATATGCTTTCTTTGCTTTAACTTGTAAATGCATAACTCTTTGGTTGACTTCAAAGTTACCTGGAAAATTCTCACTAGACTTAATTACTGCTCCCAAACTGCACACAGCCGAACAATCCCTCAGCTTGTTTTTATTGTTATTCAAGCCGGAGAAAGTTCTTTCAAAATCAGCAGTACTTTTGAGGTAATGCAGTTATAGCTAAACACATTGCATATCATAACAATTGTACTTTTCACTGTACAGTACTTTTACTGCAGTATTTGCAAATTGGAATAGACTACACCTAGTAGGCTGAGCCTTGGCTTTCACTCAGAATGCAATTCTAGCCACCAGAAAACTTGGCCACACTGCACTCCTTGCGTCAAAAGTAACCCAGTACCACTAGGACTTATTGCCTTCTAAAGCGGAAAAAACGCATTTTCCAGTACGTTTTGCAAGAGCACTAATAACAAATTGTTGACCAAACACGTCCGTGAAGTATCACAAAGGTAGAAACAAAGCGATAAAAATTCTAAACACAAAAATCCCTACGGATCCCTACAAAATGGCGATTTTTCCCGTAGGGATTCCTTACTCCCTACAAAAGCCTAAAAATCCCTACTGTAGAGATTTTTCCCTACGAGTGGCAACACTGGTGCGGCGGCGTGCCTTGCGCGTTATATTCAACATGATAAGCAATGCCCGTGTGTGACGCAATAATCGTCTCTACGATTAGTTGAATGTTGCACGCAGTTGCGGCCGTTGTTATGATAATTCTAAACGCTCGTTGGTGATCGTGAGCACGCTTGTGTTGCGTCGTAAAGCTGCCGAATCTTTCCTAAAGACAAAAATCCGGATTACGAGATGTGAGATGAGCAGATTTTATCCGGTATTGGCGAAGATCCGGATTAAAAAATCCGGATAAACCGAAGATTTTTATAAAGAAAAACGTAAGAAATCATTCGTACCACCAGTTTTATCCGGTGTTGGCGAAGATCCGGATTAACCGAGGATTACTGTATGTCAATATTTTAGATGTGGTTTACATCCATACAAGCTGGTAACACTGCGTGCAACCATAGGACTCATTATCACCTCGTGTTATCGCATAAAACTTATCAAAATCAAGGGATTTGTTACGTTACAAAAACGTTTGTGGCCCGCAATAAATTTGCTCATGTGAAAGTGGCCCGCAACACTAAAAAGGTTGGGCAGGCCTGTTCTATTTGTTATACTGTAGTTCTTGAACGATTGCTAGTATTTATAAATTTTTCACATTCATCCAAAACTCCGCCGTCTTTCTTTGAAATGATTGTTGTGTTTCAAGTGTTCGGGCGCTGCATCGTTCACCCTCACCGCCCTTCTCTTTGGTGTGGGCAGCGAGCCGCAAGAACGTCACGTACAGTTTCGAGACGAAGCCGCTTCCACGTACCACTTCGCATACCCAGGAATGCTGCTGGAAGTGCTGACGGACGCCGGTGAGTCACCCACTGAGCAAATTTTTTTGGTCAAGAGGACAACGTTAATGAGTAACGCGTTATGCAACGACCTCCGGGCTCTTCCCGCCTTCCACTAATAAATCTCCAGTGCGATTATTATGTGCTGTCCTTGCAAGAAATTTGCGAACGGAACGACAATTGCTGACCTTTGTGATGTTACGCGTGAAAACTGCGTTTTGGTTATTATGTAAGAACTGCGTTTTGCTTTTTTATGTGAGGAAAAAATGACCTGCTCAAAAACTTTCCCTGCTTCTTTGCAGTTTTTATAGCTTTGTTTTTGTTTAATTGTCTGTACGTTGCCAGCAATGCCTTCAAAACAGTTGTCTTTTATTTAAGTCATTTATTACTTACATCCTAACTTTTATATTGTTCAAAATTTAGAACAACGCAGAGCTTTGCAATCAGATACCAGCTGCACGATAAACACTTGCGAAATCAAGATAATACAGGTGAAGTCTGAGCCGAGACCTCTATCTATATAAACCGTCGGTGATTTCTTGAACTGTCGCTTCTTTGTTTCAAATCGTTACCTTTCAACGTAAAGTGTAGTTTATTTTGGTCGAAACTGTAAATCCAATGGCTGAGCTGGGTTTGTTCATACGTGGAAATCATTACCAGCCTTTCATCGCCGAATGCGCGGAAACTGATGGTGTCAGATTATAGCAACGTACTGTATGTCTTGACTGATTTCACTGTATTTTTTTTCGGGGGGAGGACAGGATGTCACTGATCTTGACTCATGCTTCGACGCAGAAGAAGCGCGATCGTTTCACGCGGCTGCTTCCAAACTCTGGGGTGTGACGTACTTCAGTCGCGGATTGGACCCGGTGAGATATATCTGTGTCGTTGTTCTGACGTCGTATCACGTCCTTGTGCTTGACCAATCGGATGCCGTGGGTTCACAGCAGTAGCGCTTCGAACGCTCCCGGCACAGGTTTGTCAAATCGTCTCGGCTCGCAGGTGCGCAGAGTGAGCGACGTCGTTGTCCTCCCCACCACATTCGGGAAAAAGCGACTGGTGGCCGTTCGTGGGGTGGTCACCAATCGCATCCCCTACAAGGAAGAGACGCTCCTCGGCTTCGACCATTTAAACTTCCGAGTGGATCTTAGCGATGATAATGGGTTTGTGTGCAGTTGTTTTTATGTAGTTCGTTGCAGGCGTAAGTGTCTGTAAAAAGCGTGCACCTTTCAAAACAAGGTTTCGGTTTCAGCGTCAATGGCCCGAAACTGTCGGTCTACATTGCTTCGAAATGTTCCACCCTTCCGCCGCTTGCTCTCCTGCCGGGAATCCAAGTAACGTTCTTCAGAGTCAAACTGATCGTATCCAGCAAGGTATGGTTCGTAGTGTCTGACGTTGCAACTCCTGTCAGCAAGAATGGTGTCTATCTGTCCTGTGGTCATTTTAAAACCGAGCTGCAAAGAGTTATATCAACTTCTTTTTTAAACTTTAATTAACGTTGCAATTTTGAAAAAAACGCTTGAAGAGGAACGAAATTCATTTCACTGCTCCTGATTGGAAGTGCCTGCTACGCACGAACCATTTGCATTGTTTCAAACGTTTGAATTCAATCAACTTCACATCGTATGTGTTCTCTTCGCAAGCAACCATGCCATGCAGTTTAATTCTTATGCTGTGTCTATGCAAGCTTGAGTTTTTGCTGCTCCGCTAGGCCCTCCAACGGGATGTGGCCTACGCCTCCTCAAACAATCTGGTGAAGGACCCTTCTAAATTTATTCTGCTGCATCTTGCCCGTGTTTAAGTATCACTTTCCGCTTTGTTGCACCGCAGGGTTTCGTCTACTGCAAATATACGCCGACGTCTTTTCACATCATCGAAAAGCAGAAGCTTGTTACAAGTAAAGACCGAAGCAAGTCTGTGCAAAGGCAGGTTACTTGTGTGGTCTTACATATTTGGGGCTTTATATTGCTTGTCGGTTTTGTTTTCGCCTTTCCTAATTCTAATTTTTTCCAGTTTACATCATGGGAGCAATAGTTACGTTCCGGCCGAAATCGTCGAATCACCCTGTGGCGGAAAAGATTCCGATCATTTGAGAAATCATGCTGAACCAGACCTGCTGCTTGTCGACATTTCGCGTAAGTGGTTAGCGTACAATTCGGGTCACACGGTATGGCTACATTTGTTATGATGTAACGGACCTCTGATAGTCTATTTTTTGCTTCATGTGGCAAAGTGGCTCAAGCACATTCTAGTACGGTGTATATTTTGTAGCGTCTGCTAACGTATTTCCTGGTCGTTCCAGGAACATTTCTCTGCGACATCTACTCCAGTCTTTTGACAAACTACGAAAAAAGTATTGTCAAGTTAAAGGTGAGTCGATTTTACAAAAGACAATTGAAGGTTTTGCAACACTTGTTGTGATAATACAACTTTTAGTTTACACCATAACGGTTGATGGCTGTGGCCTGAGGTGAAACCAGCTGTAATGATGCAAGAACGCAGTTGTTAGTCTGGTGTGTCAGGGCAAGTCCAATGGCCGGAAAATTTGGTTTGGTCTTGGCAAAATTCACTCCGCGTTATACAGGGAGACAGTGACTGGCTTGTCTTGCAGCAGAAAAATTTTAATCACTGCTCTGGCTTAAAATTTTTTTCAGAATAAATTATGCATACAGAGATTGAACATGAACACCCGTTTATAAAAAAAATTGGCTAGTCGGTAGCGCTACAGCGCATTGCTATTAAAAATCAGCTTTAAAGAATATTCCATGCGCAAAACCACACGTTCAATTCAGTATTATTTCGTTTTACATGTAAAACTTTTGCAAGATGTCTTGTTAAATGCAACGCGTGTATAAATGTGGCGAGCTTGCATACGTGTTTCCAAAGTCTTTGGCGACTGGACTTTCAAATAGCAACGCGTGGCATTTCAGTATTGACTGAGGTGTGTCATATACCTGGTTTGGAGGGAAAAATCCAAAGCGTATTTGGGTACGAGATCTGAGTTACTATAGCAACCAGTAATTCGAGTTGAACTATTGCAATGTTTTGTTCTTCTCACTCGTTCAGCCAAGCTTCAGTTCGTCCAAAGCCGTTTAGACTAACACTTTGTTTGCAGCAAACAAGGGGTGAAGGCGATGCTTTTTACTTCTTGCATATGCCATAAGCTTGTGGAATTGAACAGACCCTATCGTACGTTACAGATCTAAAACTTTTTTATTGCAGTTGACATTGTGTCTATTACCATATGCTATTTAATTTAGATACATTTAGGTTTACGAAATCGAAGCAGGTTCTGATTACATGAAATGTTGTTGGACAACTAAAAATCGCTCTCAAGCAATGCAGAAATCCGTAAAAGGTTCCTTTCATTAACTTGCCATGACTTCACAAAAGCATGAAGAGTTGCCATGATGATGCGGCTCTTTATGCGGAATTTCTTGTGCACTGTTTAAGAGATGAGCGAAATGTCTTGGACTTTTTTTAAATTTATTTTGCGGCAAGAGAGACTGTTCTTTTAAGCGCTATAATTTGTACCTAATCTTCAGGCGCAAGTTACTCGTGTCCTCAGCGTTCGCGTCGCTATTGTTTGCGCCGCATGTGGGCGTGAAAAATCCTTTTCCTGCCCATGCTGGGCGAAATCGTCCAAAGGTGGGTGTCTTATATGCTCCTGAGCGGTAGATAATGTGGTTATGTGAACTGTACGAGTCAGCACAATACAAGCAAATGATTATTAACCGTTGTTGACCGTATTCAGTAAATTTCGGTATGAATAACACAGCATCTTACTTGTTTGCAAAAATTGTCGAACAGCCGTAGAAATTATGTAATTTCGTAAATTTTGAGTTGCCCATTATGCTGTTTTTCTAATCTAGTTGGCTCAAAAGTTTGTTGGATCAAACTGTAACAGTAAAATATTGTTCAATCGGGAAGGGTATTTACTTTCTTGTCTAATGCAAAAATAAAGAAGAAAGAGTAACAGCCAAGTACGCATGTCAAAAACTAAAACGGTGCTGTTGACACTGTACCTTTAGTACTCTGTACTGTATTTGTTCATTTATAGAAGAGCGCAGTGCTGAAAAAAACATTTCTCTCGAAAATAAAACTGTGTAGTTTACGTGCAAAAAACGCGTTGTGCTGGTGGACAATTCGTACTTCCCACGTTGCGGACAGGTTTCGCTTACAATGACGTTAGAGAAGAATATTCAGCCTTCTTTCGAGCGAAAGCAATCATCACGGATGGATCTGGTCGGGCAAGTACAACTGAGTGGATGCTTGTGGTTATTGTGACATACCTTGATTTGTGTGATTCATTTTGCAAAAAATATTTGCAAGTTTCGGGTGAAAGATAACTGTTTGTTGCTGGGGTATGTCATTATCTTTCACTGAAGAATGGTGCGTCACTTACATCGGCGTGAGTCTCAGATGTCATAGGAAAGCATGAAATACCCTTCTTAGGTGATGTATTAGTAAATGCTTGCCTCTCACAGACCGCCCTGAGTTAAAAGTTGAACTTTTACGTCACTGTTTTCACCAAGTGTTGATTTAAGTTATTGCTTCTGGTAGTTTACCTGAGCATTCCTATATTTTGACTGATACTGGAGGTATGGGTTTTCAGTAAAAGACTGTTGATATTATTCTGCAAGTTGCTTAAGGTAGAGCAGGCTGGTGTGTGAATGTTATTGATGTTGTGTAAAAAGTGCCTAATTTAGGTAAAAACAGCTCACAATTTTAGTAAAGTTTGATTGAAATTTGTATCACGCAAAGTTTTTTTAAACCTTCTATGAAACAAGATTTTTCTTCACCGTGAAAAATATCTCAAATCGCTCAACTGTAAATACTATATGTAATGCACACAGCACTACATTGAAAATAACGAATTTCTATTGATTATGTGCTTTTTTAAATGTTTAATGTCTTCATTAAATACGCATTTGTTGAAAATAGGCTGACAATTCAACCCGCTNTTGAAAATAGGCTNACAATTATTAATACACCTTCTAAGCCAGCGTGTCTCAAACTTTTCCATCTCGTGGATCCCAAGTCATATATTTACTATTTGCGGACCCACGAATACTCACAAACAATGAATAAACTAATCGTGGGTTTCACGGACCCCAGGATAGGAATCCCTGGTCTAAACATTCTTTATTCCATCTACTAATTCGCTCAGAACGGCTAACTCAAAAAACGAATAGTTGAAATATCATATTGTGAACGAAACTACTGCTGTGGAGCAGGGTCTCCAAACTTTTTTGTGCGAGGGCCACATAAGCTGTTACATAACAGTTCGAGGGCCGGGCATTTTATGTAATGTCATTGTTTCGGGTATGTTACATTCTACCAAATCAAGCATATTTTTCTTAAATATATTATTTTTCCTTATTTATTGAGAAATGTCTTTGCGGCCGGATGAAATAGCTTTGCGGGCCGGATTTGGCCCGCGGGCCGTAGTTTGGAGACCCTTGCTGTAGAATTTTCCGTGTTTGTTGACTTGATGGTTCATCTTCAGTCTATCTGCTACACAGGCGTGCCTTTATTTTGCACACCGCGACCGGGAATGCTTTTGCAAGCTGCTTGCTATCCACGAAGACGAATGGAACGACGTTGTCAGTTCGTTACGTCGTTCTGACTCGGGCGTTGTGAGGTGGGAAAACTCATAATTTCGCGAAATCTGATAAAGTTGCCCTGTTGGTTCAAACCGTTGCGGCTTTTGTAAATTGTGGAGTCGGATCTGTGCTGCAAGCGCTACAACTGATACATTCTTGTTTTTAAAAACAGGCTGTTTTTTGTTCCAAACAAAAAGTAGTTGCGGAATTGTTTCACGCAGGATGTGTAAACTGCTATTTTGCCTGAAGAAATCAGATTGCGCATATAAGATTTCTAAGTTGCTTCTCAAGAAATGTTTTGCTCTCTTGCAAGACCTTATTTCGTTGTTTGGCAGCTACGACTGCGATCGACATAATGGGAAACAACTTTTCAAACAGAACACAAGCCCAACAGACGCGTCTGGTAAGAACAATTTTGCGCACTTACTTCTGTATAGCAGTGATTTACTCCATGCGTATTCTTCATAACGGTTTTCGCAACCTCTTTTGGAAGATTTGCCATGGAATTCGTGTTAATCTTGACACAATTCATTGTGCAGCTCAGATGACTTGGAATTTTTGCGCATTCATCATTTAAAACTGTGTAAACGTTTTTTTCACGCAGCCCAGTCTCTTTTCGTTGCTTTGATAAGTAGCGTCAACTGTGAAACGCACAGCGCTGTAGAGATCATTGCGCGCCGCCAGTTCCCTACCAAGAAGCGTACCTGGGACGAGGATGAATATTTCGACGACATGATAGGTGAGAACTCTGCCTGTTTTATTTTGCGTCTTATCGCTGTGCAATTGCTTGACTCGCCGTTCCATAAAGCTTTAACGATGTCTTTTTACACTTTCCTTTACCGCAGGCGGGAAAATGGTGCAGTCCGTGTTCAAAGTGGGAACGGTGCCGCTGGAGGGCGGTGGAGAGTCTTCCATCCGTTCGCTGTCTCTTCGGCTTTTGAACTTCAACATCGTTACTGTTACGTGACAAAGTTATCCAGGAATCTTTCAACAGAACATACGACTCTGGTCACTGTACATTCTCAGATGCCAAGCGCCACAGAACTCTTCCTTCAAGGGAATCTGGTTTTCTACGAAAGATCGTCATTTGAAAAGTACTCCCACTCTGATTGCGCTACTCGTGAATGAAACAGAGTAACGAATGCAAAATGCGGCCGTTCCATAAAGCTTTGACGATGTCTTTTTGCACTTTCCTTTACCGCAGGCGGGAAAATGGTGCAGTCCGCGTTCAAAGTGGGAACGGTGCCGCTGGAGGGCGGTGGAGAGTCTTCCATCCGTTCGCTGTCTCTTCGGCTCTTGAACTTCAACATCGTTACTGTTACGTGACAAAGTTATCCAGGCATCTTTCAACAGAACATACGACTCTGGTCACTGTACATGCTCAGATGCCAAGCGCCACAGAACTCTTCCTTCAAGGGAACCTGGTTTTCTACGAAAGATCGTCATTTGAAAAGTACTCGAACTCTGATTACGCTACTCGTGAATAAAACAGAGTTACGAATGCAAAATGCGGTTGACACTGAATCAACCCTTGATGATTCTCAAATCCCAACGTCAATGCATTCCTGAGCGCACTGTTTTTTCGATCAAAACGTTAATACTTTTCGTTTCGACAAGTGGAAAACTCCGAGCACGGGCTTTAAGCGAAAATATTGTCGAGTGTACACAACTTGCCAAGGGGTTCAATCATGATTTTATATCATTTTCATACGTTTGCATTTTTCTACGTTGGTCTGCCTTGTCAGTTACCTTCGTATACTGCCGATACCGATTTCCTGAATGATTTGTTTGTGAAGCTTTGCCGTCGTATCTGCGGCTGTAGTCTGGTCGATGTTTCTGTTGCTAATGATCGTATTGTGGTGTTGTACTCGAGTCGTCCTTTTCGTTTTTCACCATTTTATTTTTTTACGTCTGCGTTTTGATCCTAGTTGGCGATTCGTCGAAACACGTTTCAGGAGATTTAATGGAATGTGCTTTCTGCGCACCACATCGTAGTGAAGATGAGTTATGAGAGGAAAAGTTGTCGCCATCCGTTTTGTAAAAGTAAAAATCCTGGTGTTGAAATCTGTGTTGCCAAGATCAGCTGGCGAATGGGCAACTTGGAGAAAGGCGGGCACAGAGACATAACTTTTCACATGGGTTTTCAATCGTTTGTTAAACATCTAAGCTGGCTGTTACGCGGTTAATGCTGAGTTCGCATTAACTTTTGAAAAACTGAGTGAAGCCCAGGTGTGTGGCTGTTCTCGACTGATCTTTGCGTCGTGTTCGAGAAAAGAAACAGATCCAGACACACTTGTATTTGTGGGTTTGGGTAGCTCCTTGTAAGTAAGCCACCGTGTGATTTATTTTTAATAATTACAGTACTATAGGTGCAGATTTTTACAAAAGTGCAATGACAATTGAAAACTCAGGTTTGCTGCAGGCTTTCGAGAATCAGTCGCGTGGGCTCTGTTTTCGTGACTTTGAGAAGGTTCGGACTTGCATTGCACATATTTGCTCAAGTAACTAACCGCCACCAATGTGACGCGGTCGAATCAACCATCAAATTTTTTAAGGTTTTAAGTTTTCAGTGTAATTCGGATTCTGCAGACTAACAAGCCAAAACCGACCCAATAATCACATCACTGTTGCAACCAACGGATCTTAATCAATGCTCTCCCAAAAACTACGAATTTCGGGCGAATATTTTTAGACCTTCAAAAGTTTGCTCTTACGCAGTCATTTCGTTCAACCCCCCAAATCTTTGCAGGACGGTTGCGAATCTGAGCCACAATCCCTGTGCTTTGCAAGCGGTTTTTAAGTCTGGAACCGTTACTGGTGAACCACTATCGCTTTGGATGAAGCTATCAAGCTCAAGGGCTGGCTGAACGTATTTTACTGCAGGTAGTGGTGGTGGAGATGGGGTGCAACTGTTTGATTTGTCGAAAATTCGGGCATATCTGAAACAATTGGACACAGAAGTTTCGAAATTTTTAACAGTTGAGTTGAGTTGATTTTTTTGGCGATAATCAATATTCAGATAGAAAAAACACAAATCAGTGCAAGGACGCCAGGGCGTTGAATACTACTGAATATAGATTTCTTGGGCACTGAGTGTAGACATCAGTTTATTATGTCATACAAAACATCAAATATACTGTATATAAAATCAACAAACTATTTCTAGTAACTTCGTGTTTTAGTATGTGAGAGTTGATGAGTAACTGGCTTGCTTGAAAGTTAGGGCAAAAAGGCACTTCATATACCTGCTTTGCACACTGTTGGAATCGAGTATGCTGCAGGGCATCCTGCTTCATATTGATATACTAGAGTCCATGCCGTTTTTCATGATATTCGTGAGATAAAACTGATTTTGAAGCCATCATTTCGTCGCGGAAAAGCACTTTCAAAACTCCACTACAGCATGTGTATTCAGATGTTTGTGATAATATTGGATAAACTGCTTTTATCCACCAACTCTTGCGATCACTACGACAATAATTCAAAACAATGGTGTAGGAAGCATGTGCATGATTAGACGAAGACTGATTTTGATCATGTCGATTTAGTAAATATAATATTAACGTAGGCTATATTGCTTGGCTCAGAACAACCGCCTCCGATTATGCAATGTTTCTAAAATGAGTAATAGTAACAGGTCGTGTCCAGGTTTCCTCAATGCGCTTTTTGTTAGAAAACTTAGATACTGGCAGACCCGCGACCAGGGGGGCGAAGCCCACCCTAGAAAAATATTCGCCTCCCCTGGAAAAATGTGTTGGACATAGTTTAAAACTATTGGACATAGTTTCAAAAATTTGGGTTCCTCTCAGAAAACTCTTCGCCCCCCTAGTGTTCCAAACTGGTTACGGGCCTGGATACTGGGTATTTTGTGCTTCACTGCATGTAACTGAGTTCATGTCTGACTTACTTGCATTTTCCTGTCCCTAATGCTTGGCAGATGCTTTCGCCACACTCTCGCCGAACCGTTTGCTTGAATCCCAGGTGCGTGACCAAGTTTTGTTTGTTGTGGTGGTCATAGAGAAGCGGGAACCACATTCATAAACGAAAAAAACGCTGTATCGAAAAAACTTCTAAGAGAAACAGTTTTCAGCCAAATGTCGAGTTGTCAGAAAAATCATACACTCAGTTTAACACCCACTTTTCCTCTGGGGAGGGTCGCGGGGAGCAGCCCGTGGAAGTCTCGAAACACCTCACGGTTTTCAGAAACCTCCGATGGCTTTGTTGACAAAGACCTGACCAAAGCAGTACGGCGATGTAATCATACTCATACCACCTGGTTTAGGTCGAACTCCGCACCGCTTTCCCTTTGTGGCAGCCACCATTTTTAGAGAGACTGAGACCTCGATTGAAGGAGCTACATTCGAGATAGTTAAACTACGAATCACTTAGGCTAAGCTAAAGGAATGCTAGCCTAGCTTCAGCGCTAGCGATGTTTTTATTCCTAGATTTCAGTGCTTTCGGTTTTCTTCTCGGCTTTTCGCATCGGGAATGTTTTCCGACTTCTACCGACATGTGACGAAAGTCACAACTTAGGTGTAGCCAGCAGGCCAAGTTTTTCCTGGGCATTCTGGTCACGTAGCCGAAACAACGTATCTGAGGTCTCTATTCGGAGAAGTGTCTCGACATTCAGTGCTTTACAAATTTCACAGCTGCGCGTTTTTTCGCGAATCGTCGCTCCGTAAACTTTTCGCAAAAATCCCATATCTGCCGCTTGTACTTGTGATTGCACGTTGTAGGCAGACAGCTGACAGCAGTGAAAGTTAAACAATTTTGCAGATTGTTTCATTTGGCCACAAATTGGAACTAGCAGCTTGAAGACAACACCCTCTAGTGGTTGAATGCAAATATCAGGGGTTTCAGGAAAATAAAACTGCACATTTCCAAATTTATCACAACATTTTTCCGCATGAATGTAGATCTTATCTCCGTTTCTGTGACTTCCAAAACTCTCCCAACGTAATACTGTGTTGTTCGCTCACTTTCAAATTCCACAAAAATGTGGTCGTCTGCTTTGATGTTATCAAGACTGACTGGTGTCTGTACGTAACTTTCAATATCTGAGAGTTAATCGCTGCTATCATCACATGGCGTTGTTTCATCTAAACCTATTTCATCTTCACTTGATGAGTCTGGTTCTGGGATCTTATTTTTCTTTTGAAACTTTATCAGGCCTGTAGCGGCTGGTTTCTTCCTCTTTCTTGTTCTGTGCTATATTTCTTCCATCATTTTTTTAACATGCGTCAGTGTATATCTCAGATTTTCCTTTTCTTTCTGTAGAACCCTCCTTCCTTGCTTCAAGTTGCCCAAATGGTCGTAGAGTTTCTGGGTGAACTAAAATTTTGGTAAGTGTGACTGACGCTGAAGACGAAGGCACGTGTGTCTCCCCAAGCAGAGTTCAACTGGAGGTAGAGGTAGCAAGAGGGGTATCTGATTGTTGCACTTCTTCAAGTGATGTGTCCGATGGATCATCAGCAATGAAAGGGGCGTCAGGTTGTTGAACTTCTTGAATTGGTCGATTTGTCGCATATGTTGGCATGAACTCGTCTGCGTTTATAGCCACCCATCTGCAAAGGAATAGCCTACTATTTTAAGAGATAAAATAAATATCATTGATAATACAGTAGGTCTAACTTTCATATGACAGAATTATTATTACAGTAAAATGATTAAATGAAGGATTGTATAGGCCTACTCCGGAGCCTTGGGGTAAGTTGTCACACACTGTGACAACATACCCCAAGAGTGCTTTTGATTCAAAATTCCACATACAGGTCAACTCGTCTCTGACTTTTAATCAAGAAGTTAATCCATCTATTACTAATATTTGCCCTTATTAACAGCAGCAAAAACATTCCGTTAATGTTTTCCGTTAGCAAAAACATTCCGTTAGCAAAAACATTCCGTTAATGATTTTTTATACGATGCACATCTTCATCCAACTTTTTTATTCGATCGCTTCAAATGTCTGATGCTTTTTA
>JGI24159J19872_10006081_pt1 | contig 15674 bp, 16 predicted proteins | sample Ectturendosymbi4_FD_19872 | JGI IMG/M metagenome (IMG submission 19872) | reverse complement strand
AAATATGTAACGTCAAAGTGTCGGTGTCTGTTTGAAGGAATGCGTGACTTCAGGACTAGCACACGTACAAAGGTTTTCAGGTTTAACCAGAAATTTATAAAAGTTCTCAAGTGCAGTGCAAATTTTAAGTGCCGCCCAGTGGGTAAAATTCGGTGGTACTGGGTATGATGCACCAATCCAGCTGCATACTAGTCACCCGCACGGTGAAAGCCCCTCTCAAATGGCCACTGCTGCTTCACACAAGTAACTCGTTGCGAGGTGGGCGTGGCTAGACAGGCTTCGTCAATGATCTGGAACGTTATCCACACTGTGATTGGCTGAAAACCTCTTATTCAGCGAATAAGGTTACATTTTGTAAATATGCAGCCCCCAACAGCAATTGAAATTGGTATGTACCTTGCTCTCAATGGGCCTGAAAATGTGTAAGCACCTTGCTTTCAAAAATCCCCAACAGCAACTTTAATGTGTACGTATCTTGCTTTCAAAAGGACCACCAACAGCAACTGTAATACTAAGTACCTTGCTTTCAAAGGGGCCCCCAACAGCAACTGCAACGTGCAAGTACTATGCTTCCTAAGGGGCCCAAACAACAACTTTAAATGTGAAAGTATTATACTTTCAAATGGGCCTCACCACCATCTCCAACGTGCAAATAAAGAAAAGCTTCAAACCAACTTCTATACCTGAAAAAATTGTGGGTTAAAATTTCTTCCAAAAAGTTCTGAAAAGACCCTACCAAATAAGAGTAAATATCTGTACTAAACCGGAACATCTTATACCAAATGATAATCTTTTATACGAAATGATGCTTTTTTGAAATCGAAGTATTTGGTTTATTGATCATTTTATGAAAATGCCACAGTTGAACAGAAAATATCCAAGTGGAGCAGCAAAAAAAGGAAAAAGGAAGAAATAATAATGACTGATGAAAAATGTAGGCCTAACGGTCTCCTGGACAGATTTTTTGATGTTGCAGGTGGTACTGGTGAGCCTACAGAGGAGAGTGCAGCTTCAAGTAACGAGCACCCGAGTTGTTAATAGTAACTATGTCTGTCTAGTGCATAATCAGATGTGCCATATGCAAAAACGCCAGTTTTGTACAAATGAAGTTGATAAATACATGCTTTAAAACGTTCATAAAATTAATCCAAGGATTTCTTTTTTATGTTACTGAGTTGAAAAGGTTAGACACACTGCTTGCGATGTTGTACATTAGTAAACATTTCCACCAGAAAATAAGACAGCATGCAATTGTTATAGCAGTGACCACACTACATCGTTTAATTAACAGAACATTGTATTGTGTAACGTCTTCACTCCCACACGCAAAAAGAAAGTGTGAAATTTTCAAAGGGGTAAACTTTGTGGTTTATTGATGGTGAATCCAGATAAATGGGGCGCGAAAATAAAAGAAGTGGGGACGATGCCAACTTTCAATTGACTAACTTTTATGTGTTGACAGCTTTGTTTTCGCACCTTTCAGTGTTTTCAAAGTTGCGTATCATGAACACCCTTTTGCATTTTCTCCTGCTATGTCAGTCAGGCCGTAGTCTCCGGAACGTATACTTCTGCGGCCGTATCTTAGGCTTGATCCAGGTTTTTTAAGGTGTTTTAGAGACCCGATTCGGGTCCCTAGAATCAGAGAAAATAATCATCGGGCACCTAGAATCAAAGAACATCGGGTCCCTAGAATCAGAGAAATCGAGTCCCTACAAGTCCATACCGGGTACCTAACAGTATCCTTAAAAAACCTGGCTTGATCAAAAGTGCTTATCACAGTTGGCTGAGTATGATGACGTCATAAGAGGGCCGCCCTTTTTAGTTATGCCCGCGGGCCCCCCAACCTTAAACCCACGACTGGATATGTTGCCCGTGATATCCACTACTTGCTATTTAGGACCACGTTTTTCGTACTTACGAAATTCAGTATACCTAATGGTAGTGTGGCGGCCATAAGATGGCGCCACATGCAAATAAATGGTCACCGCGAGATGGTGCCCATGAGTAACAAGTCACTGTGGTAGTCACTACGGGCGAATTATCGTAATTCTCTTATCCCTATATAATGATAGTGCAACTTAGTAGTAGTAGAGTGAACTCAGTGAGGGAGTTCTATTGCTGCTGGTTGCTTTCCTGTTAGTTAATGCCCCGAATTGCCATCCTTCGCTGTGCTTGCCTCAGTAGTTCAAGGCGATGCAGTCAACTGCAACATTAGTCACATGGATGCCCACATAATTTATGTTTTAGCAGTTGTTCACTTGTTCAAGTGTATTTTTAACTTAGGGCCCCGTGCTGTTTATATGCTACACGCCCCGCGCTACATTAATCCGGCACTGCCAACAATGTCACAAGTACTTTCTTCAATACAGTACATTTGCTTCTGAAAGACCTCAGGCTCGAACATGGGAACGCCAAACTTGCTTCTTGCCCCGACCCGCCATCTAACCACGTTATGCCCCTGTAGACGTCATTTTGCCGTCGTAATAAATTTATTTTTATTTGCACCAGACACAAAGTCCAACACAAGCCCGTAATCAGACATTTCAGTAGGGGGAGAAACAATAAATGAGTCTGACAACATGTAATGCCCCATGTGATCTAGGAGAGCACCAAAAGATTGATAAACTGAGGTGATCGTCCCAATCGACAAAAAAGGAGAAAGGAGTGAATACATTAACTACCATGGCATCTTTCTATTTAGCCTCCCTTGAAAAGTGTACGCCGTGAGCTTTGCAAAAAGATGCNGCGAAATTATTGAACCAAAGCTGGATGATACCCCGTGCGGTTTTGTACGGGCCGTAGCATTACATACCAAATCTTCCCTATCCAACAAATTTTCGAGAAAACTTGGGCGTATGCCAATGACGTCTGCAACATGTTTTGTCGTCCTCGAGAAAACATATGACCGGGTTCCTTGTGAAAAGCTTTGGGAAGTGCTGCGGGAATACGGTGTTAGCGGCCGCCTGTTATTGGCCGTCAAATCACTGTATTCTTGCTCAAAAGTTTGTTTCTGCGTCGGCGAGTTAATCTCAACTGTTCGCAGTGGGTGTTGGAATCCGACAAGGGTGTCTGTGTTGTCACCACTCCTCTTCATAGTCTACATCAATTGGATATACAGTAGTCGGCGAGGGTGTCACTGCTGGAAGCTGCAGGATCAACTGTTTGCTTTTTGTGGACGATTTGGTAGTGCTTGCAGCTTTTGAACGGGTTTTCAACAAGCACTTGATCGGTTTTCTGTTGCTTGCGAAAAATCTGGAATGAAAACCAGCACTAAAAAACAGAAGTATTACGTCTCTCCTGACACCCAAGTCAATGCACGCTGCAAGTCAGCGGTAACATTGCAGCAGGTCCAGATTTCAAGTACCTTGGGGTGGTATTCACGAGTGACGGAACAAGGAGATTGATACACTGATGGGTAAATCGAAGGCAGTTCTGCGTGAGCTTTATTGCTCTGTGGTCGCAAAACGGGAGCTTTTAAAAACCGCAGAACTGTCAGTTTTTACATCGGCCTTGGTTCCGATCCTCACCTATGGTCATAAATCTTGGGTAATGACTGAAAGAATACTATCCAAGTGCAAACGGCAGACATTGAATTTTTGCGAAGTGTTCATTGCGTAGCACTTGTGCGCAGCTGTGAAAATCTCAAAACCCTGAATTTCCAGCCACTCTGCCGAATCGAGAGATCCCAGCCACGTTGGTTCGACCATACCTCCAAAATGTCCCAAGAAGGATTGTTGAGGCAAGTCCTACTGTAGGCAAGGTAGGCAAGTCCTACACCCACGGCTAACCGATCCAGAGGTCGTTCAAGTACCTGGTGGAGTGACAACATCTCCAACCTTGCTTGTTCCCATCTTTGTGTGGAGCCAGCAGAACGATCGGAGATTGATATTGACTGTGAGGTATTTCGAGTCCCCCTAGACTAGCTGTGCCGCTACCCTCCCCCAGAGGAAAAGCTGGCAGGAAAATTAATGAATGAATGCCCCACGTTTTTAAAGCATCATCCATGTATTTGCCCCCAACATGTATGGACAGTTGGCAAACTATACAATACTACGTCGATCAGGTTCTACTAGAAACTGAAGTACGATAGGTTCCTCAAGCACTTTCGTTGATTTGCACTGGAATATTTCTTTGGCTTACACATGCTATCTGCAAGCGAATTTGTTGGGCAGCAGTATTTGATACCCTGTGTAGACAGTGGTTGGTGAGGTATACTACAAGATTCTTGAAAATCGCAGAAGGTACCACGGCAAAAACGTTGAAGAGCACTGAATATGAAGAGCAGTAAGGGCAAGGAAAGCAAACGATACAAAAAGTTATCAGCAGTGTCAAATTAATCTGTGGTCTGATAGGATTTTCAGGAAATGTTGAGGAAATAAAATGTTTTCTTTCGGTGGACTCTGATAAGACCGCGATATTGGCCCATTATTCAAAATATATGGGGGTGGGTACCGCTGGTGTGCGCTATTGGTTGAGTTTTATAAACGCTGATGCTTTTCCCGTCCTACGGAAACATGCTTTGAAATAAGTGTTTCTCGTTTGAACAGCCTAGAGCTATGTGCAATTTCTTTCTATAAACTACATCTACCAAAGAGATGACTACGTGCCAGACTAACTGGTAAAACATTGGATTGCAGTTGCTGGTAGCCACATTCATGGTTTCAACAGACATCACCCTCCTGACCGAAGTTAAGAACTTTCAGTCATTTTGCAAAGCTTGAAATGCATGTTGGATTTGAATACTGAAGTAAAAAATCATGTTGGATTTGCGCATGAAAGCAAAAAAACACGTCATTTTGTATTTTTCATCATAAAGACACCCCTTTGAACAATTTTGCAACCCCTTCGTGATATTCCACAATTCATGCGGCTCGTGATGCTAAATATGTTCCCAATCCTGTTTAATACACACTTTTTTCACATATCCGAAAATACTTATCGTATCTTTTTAACATTTGTCTCACAAGATATAACACACTACACAGCAATAAAACTCAATAGGGACTATGTCTTAGTCACCACTGACAGTGCCAAAAAAAGTACCGCGAAATTACGTATATATACATATCGCAAGATTCCTTTTGATTTTAGAAAGCTGCATTATCCAAAACATAATTCTATTAAAACGCCTCCTTTTGAAGCAAGTTCTGCACAACTATGTGTTGTCTTGACAGTTCTTCTGCGGCTTTGCATTTGCAGTCAGCACGTTCACGTTACTTCTTTAGAAAACAAATAATCAAATAAAAAAACTTTACTTTTTGTTGGTTTATTTGAACGAAATGGCAAATATTCCCATAAAACAACAATGCATTTGGCTAAGTACCATAGTTATACCATAGTTACGAGGTGTAATGCCAGCAGGCTGAATGAGCGCAATGGTAGTCAATGCTGTGTACAATTCGCGTCACAGTTTTTTTTGAATGATTAAATCGCCCAGTACAGTGCAGAAAGGCATCAATGTGTCTGGGACGAGGAGTTGCCGCTGAAAAAGTTCAGACGATGTCTAATATTGTTAACACTCTGAGGTTGAGTCACGTTAAAAGTCAGGAAAAGCTCACTTTTTCAAATATAACGACACCTTGAAAACACTACAGTAACAAGGATTCACGATCACCTACCACTGAATCAAGACGATAAAATTCAGGCTTCAGCAAATGCACAGTTTCAAGTGCACATAGCACAAAATTTATGTTGTTTCTTCCACTTTGCTTCGGGGCGCTAAAACCCTCGACTCGCCAGTAAGCAAGTGCAACCTCTCTCAACGACTGCGTGATTCGAGTCACTGACTCGAAATCGAGTACATTTTACTCGATACGGCTTCGAGACACTATGAGTAAAAATGATTGGAAGATTTAAGACACGAGTCAAATGTCTTCCAAAAATACTAGACTGGATACTAGTTCGCTCGGTCTTACAGCAATTTAACTTGAGGCATCGCTTTTTCTTGTGCTTCGACCCCGTTCACGCTGAGGGAGTCTCGCATCAGGGGGTAAAATTCGAAAAACCGTGATGGTGATTTTCTTTTAATCGACATTAGCTCGGGCTGGTAAACCGCTGGACCGAAAACATTTTGAGATTCGATTCAGTATTCGGTCAGCGATTTGATTCAAACTTGACCCGTTAACGTTTTGAATGCCACGGACTCAGGAGACTTGTGGCATGACTCGAACGCATCCTTCCCCGCAGTTGCAAAGAGCAAAGCGCTTGTGTTCATGAAAACAAGCAGCTAACTTGCAACGAATGCGTGAAAAGAATGAACGAAACGGCTGAACGTGAAAGCTAATCCTCCGAAATTCGCGTGCACTGTTGCAGAAAGAGTTATTTTTTAAAAAGGCACCGTGAAGTTAAATAGTATTCATACGTATCGGCAAAGAGGCATTTGAAAATTGCCTTGGAAAGGCGGTTTTTTGTTTGCGGTCGCATGATCTGCAAGGAGACAGAATAATGGTTCGCCATGATTCGAAAGAAAAGAAAACGCTGGCAACGTTAACGACCATATTAATGTCGTAAACCGTCAAAGCAACGTGTATTACAGAATCGGCAGGAACCACAAAAACCACCACGATCATTGCCACTGTATCGCTCAAAACACAGACGCCGGCAAATACAGCCGAACGTTTTATTATCAACATCACACGTTCCGCGTTGGTGGCAGTGACATGAAGGAAAAGGGGATACAGTAGAAGAAAAAGCAAGGCGGCCTGGCTGATCATGACAAGGGTTATGATGACATAAAAAGGCCAGACAAAAAAGGCACTATCGCTTGGAACTCTCATGCATCCGTATCTTGAATTGATGGCACCGTCTGGAATGATCATAGCCAGTGACGCGAACAAGCCTCCGATGACTATTAAGAAAAGAGTGACATAGCTGAGCACCTCCAGCCAACTTTTCCTGAGCATTTCCATTTTCGGGTGCTGGTACAGGGACCTCTGTCGATGCCACAGAAACACGTAAGTGCTGATTAAGGTCACCGCGTAACACCCGATAGCAAAGTCCACAGCAACTTCGCACGGCAATGGCGTTTCATCTGCGTAGCCCAAATTGAAGGCGACTTGATTTGTTATTGCTCTTGAAAGGCTACCCAACGTTGCGGTAATGGCCAAACTGTAAACAGTTCCGCTGTTGAATCTTGTGTCGGTAGATTGTTTCTCCTTCCGCCATTTTCCAGTTTTGTTTCCGTGCACAAGCAGACTCAGCGTGATCCATGTTATAAAAACAACCTCCAACACGTTAAAGCCTTCGCATAAAATCCATTCCAGCTGCTGAAAACGGTATTCATGATTCTCCCACATGGTTGCTGAGTGGGTGCTGTCAGTTGTATTTTCCTCCATCAGTATCGTTTTATCAGATTGCTTCTAACACCACAAGACAAGAAAACACAACAATCGCTACAGAAGCAGAATACGATCTATGCCGAAAAGCAAGCTAAAAATATATAAACCACCGTGACAAGGCTTAGCGACTGGTTTCAGTTTTTAACTATTGCTTGTTCTAACGCAGGGGTTACCAACCTGGAGTACATGTACCCCTAGGGGTACACTTGCTTATCTCAAGGTGTACTTTTGTTGTACAGCCGCAACAAATTGACTTGGAGGCATAAAAATGTCGTCTACCTTTATGGTTCTAAAAATCTAAAGTTCTATTAAAAATTCAGTGGATTTTTGTTATTTCACTCAGCCTTTTTATCATAAGAAATTTCAGCGGACATGCTTGTCAGTCGAAATGCTGAAGGGATACATGGTCAGAGAAAGGTTGGGAACCCCTGTTCTGACGGAAGGCATAGTTTTAAAGTTCATCTAACCAGATGCGACTGAATACGACAGGGGGTGGGCGAGCATTTCAACGCAAGGCTCACTTCCGGAAATCTCAATTTTGCGTAATACACCTCATACACTTCAGTTTTGTTTATACCCGGTTTTTGAACTTTTTGGAGTGTCACAGGTTGCTTTCGCAGTCAATGCTCTGCTTGCGCCGTGGGCCATGCGGTTGCTTTCGAAGTAAGTGCTGCACTGGCAGCATGGGCGTCCGCAGAAATTTTTCCAGGGGGTCGGGGAAGACGACTTTTCGCTTATCTTTTTCAGGTTGTTGGCGGTGCAAACACAAATGGACGTATACAAAAAAGAAAATGTCCAATGTAACGGAAACAGTTGCATACAATGTTTTCCTTGGAAGAAAACATTACAGTGAGCAAATGCTTGTTTTAGTGAGCATGGATTTTTAAGACTGAGTCAGCAGAGTTCTGAATGAATTATAAACTTTGTGAATTTTTAGAAGTTCAAACAATCTTGTGAAAATACGAGCATGCTACACATTTCATTCAAATAGCTCCTTGTTTTCGTGCTTTTCCAATGATTTGAAATGTTGCAAGTGCGCGAGATGAGGTGTCACTGCGTGTGTCCTTACACATAGTATCAACCAGGGATGGGCAAACTTGTTCAATAGAAGAGTCATTAGCAGAAAACCCAAAAACACCAGCAAGCTGCAAAGGTAGTTTATAGTATCAATACGAATATGGTAAAGAATGCAAGTTTTACATTGAAGTACAGTAATTGTCAGTATTAAGTTTTTGTTTGATTTTCTAGTCACCGAAAATCTGGACACTACGTTGTTTAAAGCTGTGCAAATTAATTCTCCTAAGTGTTAATTTTTCAAGGTTGCACGATGGTTTGATTTTACGAACTTCATTACAGAGAAAAAAAATTCACAGAAATATGTTGAGTAGAAATGACTTATACACTGATATTTCAAATTTTGGGTATTTACTTTCTGGAACCTGTCGCCAGAAATTAAGTGTAAAGTGGCATTGACTAAAGTTTTATTTGAGCCAGATTTTCCTTCACTTCGGTCAGTTTTATTTCTACAGCAGACAAGTTTGTAACAAACAGTTAGCGAACTGGACAGCCATCACGGATACATTAACATTGAATGGATTTACAAGGAATGAAAAGCATGGCTTTAACTCCTGGAAATGGTCAAATCCGGCTTGGAATTTCCCCAGTAGTCTTACAATTTTTGTAGTATTCTTCCACTTTGTGGTCTGCAATTAAAACTGCTTCCTTCTCTGAATACATATATGTGATTTATGTGGCATGTATCATATTATTTATATTATGACTACGCCGTGAGTCTCACAACATTGTCTGTGCAACTGCACACATATGCAACAAACACTATAGCAAAATGTACTCATCCTAGCACTGTAGTTAAGATTAAAGCAAAAGTTTTTCTGCACTTGCTTGACATGGACTCTGCTAATACGATTAATTTCAAAGCCAACATGAACTCCAAAAAAACACTGTAAACTGAAATTGTGACACCTTGTAGTCAACCTTGAGCGCTTCTTTCTTAGCTATAAGAGCACTGTTCAAAAAGAGTTTGTTGTTCACTGACGAACTCTTTAAATTTACCCTTCTGCTATTCATGACATGTCCTGCCGAAGTAAACTCTAGTTCACTATCAACGTTGTAGTTGCCATCACGCAGAACGTATTTCTTGCAAGATCACTAAGAGCTGGAAACTCCAACGTGGTCTTGCCACTACTGGAGAATGTCGCAACACCCTTGTACCACAAGCTCTTTCTAGTGGCACTGAACTTTTTGCTCATGCAACTTTCACATGCATAGGGTCAAGATTCAGTTACCCGCACAAAGAATCTCTTATCTCGCGCCCGCCCGACACCCGTGGGTTCCCGTAACCTCCCCGCAAACCGCCCCGCGCAAGATTATTACTTTGTGATATGATATTGAATTTGAGTGATGAGTTGATCTTTTCCTATTCCTATACTTCCGCAAGTTCAGCCCGCCTTATAGCAATGAAACTGCGGTTGACGTTTCTAGCCACATGTCATAGTTGCTAACCAACCACAAAGAAATCTCCCCAACGATGACTTCCTGCCCACTATATATTTTATTGAATATATTTTCTATTGAATGCATTTCTATCTATCGAATATGTTCGATGAACAATCTAATTTTTGGAAACGTTTAACACACCTGCAGCTGATGATGATAAAAAAATACAAGCGTCAGACAGTCTTGTCACACTCTCTGAGCAAACGCGCACGCGCTTGTGCAAATTCTTATCAGAAAAGTATTCACGAAAGTCTCAAACTGACGCCAAAAGAAACGCGTTTAAAACATAAATAATTTGGAATGATGTAGCGTTAAATTATTTTCAATGGAAATTTGGTGACATTCTATGAAAAAGTTTGGGAGGTACATTGGGTGCCGACAAAATTTGGTGAAATCAGGTCTTTCATGCTACAGTACACCACTAACTATCTGACCACCAAACACCTAGAGCAACAACGAGGGACGTAACATAATATCTTTAGCGCAAAGTCTACATCCCCTTCCTCGTTTTGTGTACAGTCGTCAAATATCAGCATTCTGCTGCTTCCTCTCCGTATACCGACCGTGTTCATTTCTGGCTATGAATGCTGCCGTCCTCGTTCACCGTCTGAGAGAAAGCCGTCAACAACTGCGTTCACGTTTAGTCTTATAACTGCATTTGATTCCACTTGAAATGTTTAATTATAAAGGACCAAGAAAAGGATCCCAGAGGGTTCAAACAATACATTCTCTTGTTTAAATTCACTTACCCGATAAAATGTTTGATGCAAAGCAACCAAAAAGGCATGAAATAGATTCAAATCCAATTTTTCTGCGTCAGGTAAACCCAGCTTAATCGCTGTTGGATTTGAACCTGGCGCGTGTTTTTACCGTTAAAGTTGTTGAGGAGAAAAAACAAGAGGAGAAACAAGAAAACCAAAATATCTGCCGGGGTTTTTCCGAAATACTTTAAAATACGAAAAGAACGCCGCAGAGTTGATGAACTGCAACAAAACGTACCGCAAGGTATCAAGCAAATTTCTCATATCCGGCTGAGGATGGTGATTTGATGGGAATTTGGCAAATATTACCCAAGCGCAAGATGACTCCACTCCCCAAAAGCAATCCTGAACCAGGGTTGCCATATTGGCGAATTTATCGCCAGACTCCGGAATTCTGGCAAATTTTGAATGCGTTTGGCTAAAATATTTTGTTTTGGCGATTTGGCGAATTTCTGGCGACTTTTTGAAAGCATTTGGCTCCAAATTTTTTGGTTTGGTGATATGTACGACCTGTATATTTGCACGTATTTGCTTACATATTCATATGTAGATTTACTATTTCTAAGCTTGCTAATGGTTTGAAAATTCATGACATCAAATGAAAGTGTGAACGTTTTGAAAGTAGAAGTGTGGTATTGAACACTTCTTTTGTATATCTTTGCAAAATGTCGAAACTGATTATTTAGAAATATTTGCAAAATGCTGATAACCTATATGCTTTCTGGTAAAATACAAGGCGAAAGATAAAAGAGCTTTAAACGACTGATTTCCAATGAAAAACATAATGTTTTGGTAAAGATGCAACCATTTTCAGACGTTTGGCGAATTTTTGCTGAGTTTGGCTATTTTTTTAAGTGAGTTTGGCGACAGTTTTTTATTTCTATCTGGCAGCCCTGTCCTGAACCGATAGAAAACAAGCGTAGCAATAACACTTTTCCGCTGACCACGTGATGGTCGGTCTCAAGCAAGAATATGACTGAGCTTTTCACCCTAAGTACCCGAAGGTAGCGTTCTTGCCCCAAGATAGTGATTCGTTTGCAGTTTTGCACTGTGATATGAAATGCTGCATCGCAGATTTAGCTATCGACATTATCGCTCACCCTCTACGATCTTGCAGCGAAGCGGTTTTGGTGTGCAGGTTTTCTTATATTTATGCGGTTTCTTTGCCTCGCTGCGCTGCAGACCAACTGCATCGGCGCTCTTACCATCTGCCAACCTTGAAATTGTCGCTTGCCTGCTCATATCAATTCCTTCTACACGTAGGTCATCTCTGAAAAATTTTAAAAGAAACCGCACATCCTGCAGAAAACCTTGCGACGCTTCAACGTAAACTTTCATCAGATTGCCACTTCTTGTAAATTTAACCGTTTCAACAGCAAGTCCATATCTAACGAGCATTTCACTCGAACTAGCGCTGCAATGGCGGCTCTGCAGAACGCTTATAAACGAGCATTGCAAAACGCATAATCCGTCAAATCCGCTCAGCATCAATTCCAACAGGAAAACCACTGCGTTCGAAGAAGCAGCATGACACTCGCGGCTTGAGATGCGCAGCAATGTGGATCGACACTGAAACCACTTCGCTGTTATTCTGTGACTGCGTCAGCAGTCCGCAGTCTTCCTAAGTCCAAACACGTTGGCACTGTCAACAAGAAGTCAGTTCTAGAAAAGAAGAGGCTCCGCTGCGAAGCAAGGTTGAGACGATTGCAGAGTGTGATCGTCACAGCTCAACGCTTTCCTACAATTTGTCGCCAACCATGTCTTCAACTAAACAACGCACGGCAAACGAAACAAGTAAATCCAATTAACACCAGGTCCCTTGAAGCCGCGGCTTCATTCAATTCCTGCATATATCGCAAACTTGGCAAGACACGCAAGCATTAAGTACTAGTTTTGGACATTGGCGTATGCTGAATATTTTTATTTGCTTGTGGAATATAATGGCAGAATATCCTGTTTGCAGATAAAGTACACCAATGCAGGGCAAGTTTGAGCTTCAGGCCTGTCGCTGCTGGATCGTCAAACAACAAAAGCAGAGTCATATTCAGTCATATTCGTCAAACAAGGCGGCCGATTCGCAAATTAAAACCTTCAATGCATCCGGAATTACGCAAAAAATGAAACGTTTGCACTCAAACTTGCAACATCAAAGGGGGCTCAGCACCACTGCCCCCACAAGCGACGTACCTGATAAACGTACTTTTTTCGAACGTTGCCATAGCGACCACGAATTCTTCTCTAAATCTGTGTGTATTAGCTGTAAAAGATTGTTTATTTTCAGTGTGAAGGAATCTCACGCTGTGACGTTAATTAATAATTTACAAGAACCTATTAAATAAAAAAAACAAATGCGAATTTGTGACTATTAAGAATTCCCTGCACGAAATACGAAAGGGCCAAATGTGCCCCGCGTGGACATTTAATGTGGTCCTCATCAGAATTTTCGTTGCCCGCGTTAGAAAACAACAACGCGTCAAAACAAAACTCCAATGACAAGCAGACATGTAGAAAGTAAGTCAAGAGATGTCTGTCTCACTCCTCTGAAGCTTTCTCTCCTTGGTTTCCTTTGGAAGATAGAGGTAGAATTTTAAGATAAAATAAAATAATTTTTGCGGCCCGCCAGTGATATTCCATAATTCATGCGGCCCGTGATACTAAATAGGTTCCCTATCCCTGATTTAAACAAAATTGTTTTCGCATGTTTCGGAACACGACTGCGTTCATCGTTGGCAACACTCGAAACGTCTGATATGATTTCATCGTTAGTCGTTGCGTTATTTGTAAGACGTGCAAGTGCTTATGTTCCAGAAAAGAAACAATTTAGCACAAAATAATCACCCAAGACTTTCGTTGGCCTTGGTGTAGTACTTCGCAGAATCCATATTGAGTTCACCAACAACTTAGTCACTGACTTCAAAAATGTTTTTATTTAAATACCATCACCGATAACCCGCGCTCCTGCAACGTTGCTTGCTTACACAGACGCATCTACCGGCTCGCAGGAGCTTTGCTGACACGTTCACCCTGTCACAGAGACATAAAAACGTACACATGATATCATGCGTCGGACAACGTTGAATGAGCTCAACTGTGCCCTTTGTAGTTGCTGAGTTTGCTTGACGGATGTCAGGGTCTGCAGCCTACTGACGCAATTACACGCGATTATCTAATTGTTGAGGTAGCAGACTCAGTAAACTACAATATTCATGTTTGTGTTTTTCATGTGTTTATCTGTTTTTTCGCGTGCAAGACAGCTACGAGCTATTTATATTTATAACAAGTTAACAAATGTCCTTATGATAACAAATCCTTTGGAACACTTTGCAATAAAGATTTTGGATGGACCACCTAGATTTGCGAAAGAAAAAATCTCAGTAGTCTCAGGTAAGCAGCACGCCTCGTCACAAGCAAAAAGCTTGCAAGATTTTTCGAAATGCATTTGCATGTGTAAAATGTTTGAATTAGAAACAGTGTTCTTTTCTGAATTTTTTGTCAGAAGTTTATTTTAGCACCTCATGTCATTCGCTTGGTACCAAATACCAGGTGTTTGTGACAATAATTAATAAATACGATGAGACGGAGTACTTCTGGGACGCACTCAGAAATTAAATTACTTTTCATTCACTTTTGCATTGCAAAGGAAAGGCAGGCCAGGATTGGTATCAGGACAACTGCCACCCGGACAATTGCCGTCCGGACAACTACCACCTAAGAAAATGTGAACTCTAGCTATAGTTTATTGCTATTAAAAACATATGAACTTTTCAAGGGCGCTTCTTTGATGCCACACAGTCTGAAATCACGTCTTTTGTTGAGGGGGCACCTCGCATTGCTTCCGTACACAAACGAAGGTCTTTTCATATCATGGCCGAAAGCAGGGGCAGATCCATCCAATAAGGTTACGGGGGCGATTTCAGTAATATTTGGTGGTCAAATCCATGGGCGTCCGCAGGGGGAGGCAAAAAGGGCATTTGCCCCCCCTGGAAATTGGGACTAAGAATAAAAAATATATGAAAGAACTGAAGTCAGCATCTTAATACCGATTAATTGATTTAATTCTTGCATTGATAGTTTATTTGCCGGTATAATACTCAACTTGCACAAGAGCCAGGTTCACTCTTCTCGTGTCAAGCGGTGATAAGCTTACAGTTCACTCATGTCCGCTCTTTTTCCTGCAGTAGCAAGTTGCGAAACTTGCGAGCGGATTGTTCTATCGTTGGGTTTTATCGCGTGACAATAACACGGCAACAAATCTTCAAAGGTTTACTTCAAGTAACAGTAGAAGGCATTTTGCCGCATGTAAATATTGAATGCGACATCTTGGCACTTGGCATGTAATGCAGCTGATAGCGGAAAGACACGTAGTTTTATACTGTGTGAAAAAAAGCATGAGTAGATCTGCAGCAATGTTTTTACAAGTTTGAAACATCCATTGTTAGTGTAAGACTGTGAGTGTGTTCTGGGTTTATTTCTTCAGTCATAGACCGATTTTTTAAATTACCGAAAAAAATATGTCTTTGCCTGTAATTTTTAGATGCTCTTTCGGGCAGTCCTGTCGAAATCTGCACAAGTTTTGTAGTTTTCGATGGGGAACAAAAATTTGCCCAAATTGGCCCATGGTTACCTGAGGTGTAACAAACTTCCTTCACAAACATCCTCCTAAGGCAGGGATGGGTAATTATTTTGGCTCGAGGGTCACTTTGAGAAGGCTGCGTTTAGCGGAGGGCCGTACGTTGTAAAGCAGCGCTTCTCAATGTTTTTCGGTTCGTGACCTCCTTTGTTATTTTCACATAACCTGTGACCCCTTTCCTCCACTTGTTCAACACATGTAATTACCACAAAATGCATTACCGAAAAAATGCAACCAACTGTACCACAACATTATTACCGCAAAAATGCATTTCATAACATTTAATTTTAAACTGCAATGGAATTCCACAAACATTTTCAACGCGACGGTTGACTTTGCAATCGTGTGGCCAACTTCGGAATTTGTGGTTGAGTGTTTGACAGTGCTAATCTTATAACCTCCTCTACTTTCCTTCGATTTCGTGCCTTC